>OLQG01001629.1_pt1 | contig 13383 bp, 10 predicted proteins | sample 1672221 | NCBI WGS metagenome assembly OLQG01 (sample SAMEA3136660, study PRJEB25190) | human gut metagenome | biome: human gut; feature: human-associated habitat; material: faeces | place: Austria | collected 2013
AGTTCCGAACTCAGAACTGGATGACATGATCCTGATCAAATCCGATGGATATCCGACCTACAATTTTGCAAACGTAGTCGATGACCACCTGATGGGCATCACCCATGTCGTAAGAGGAAATGAATATCTGTCCTCTTCTCCGAAATACAACCGTCTGTATGCGGCATTTGGCTGGGATGTTCCGGTTTATGTACACTGCCCGCTGATCACAAACGAAGAGCATAAAAAACTGAGCAAACGCTGCGGTCATTCTTCTTACGAAGACCTGATCGAGCAGGGATTTGTGACAGAAGCTGTTGTAAACTATGTGGCACTGCTTGGATGGTGTCCGTCTGATAACCGCGAGATCTTTTCGCTGGAAGAGCTGGTAGAAGCCTTTGATTATCATCATATGAGCAAATCACCGGCTGTTTTTGATATGGGCAAATTAAGATGGATGAACGGTGAATATATCAAGGCGATGGATTTTGATAAATTCTACGAACGTGCACTGCCATATCTGAAAGAAGCGATCTACAAAGATCTGGATCTGAAAAAAATCGCAGCACAGGTTAAGACACGTATTGAAGTATTCCCGGAGATCAAAGAACTGATCGATTTCTATGAGGAAGTTCCAAAGTACGATGCACAGATGTACTGCCACAAAAAAATGAAAACAACAGAGGAAACTTCTCTGAATCTGTTAAAAGAAGTGCTTCCTCTGCTTGAGACACAGGAAGATTACAGCAACGATGCACTGTTTGAGGCACTGGTAGCATTCGGTAAAGAACATGGTTACAAGACGGGATATATTATGTGGCCGATCCGTACGGCTCTTTCCGGTAAGCAGACTACACCGGCTGGTGCAACCGAGATCCTGGAGATTCTCGGAAAAGAAGAATCCATCAAACGCATTCATGCGGCAATAGAGAAATTGGAGAAATAATCTATGAGTTTGAGTGAAACTCAGTCCCGGGCAGTCGCCCATGGAGCAGGTCCCTGCATTTGTCTTGCAGGACCTGGCTCTGGAAAAACCACCGTTATCACAGAAAGAACAAAATATCTGATTGAAAAACAGAAGGTACTTCCGGCAGAAATCCTGGTGATCACATTTACGAAAGCGGCATCGATCGAAATGCGGGAACGCTTTCGAAATACAATGGGCGGACGCTATGCACCGGTTACATTTGGCACGTTTCATGCGGTATTTTTTGCTATTTTAAAAGCAGCGTATCACTACAGTGCAGAAAATATTTTGCGGGAAGAAGAAAAATATGGCATATTAAGGGATATTACAGAGCCAATGGAACTGGAGATCGAGGATGAAAACGACTTCCTTGGCGGGATCGCCGGAGAGATCAGTCTGATCAAAAATGAAAGGATACCATTGGAGCATTATTATTCCTCCAACTGTCCGGAGGATGTTTTCCGCCGTATTTACCGGGAATACCAGCAGGTTTTGATGCGAAAACGGAAACTGGATTTTGATGATATGCTGGTATGCACGTACGAACTGTTAAAAGCAAGACCGGATATCTGTGCCGGATGGCAGAGACGTTTCCGTTATATTCTGATCGACGAATTTCAGGATATCAATGCGATCCAGTATGAAACGGTCAAACTTCTGGCACAGCCGGGGAATAACCTGTTCATCGTCGGAGATGACGATCAGTCGATCTACCGTTTCCGCGGTGCAAAACCGGAGCTGATGTTCCGTTTCCAGAAAGATTTTCCGGATGCGAAGATGATCCAGCTTGCGGAAAATTACCGCTCTACCGAGTGTATTATCAAAGGAGCAGGACGGGTGATCGCACACAACACGAATCGTTTCCGCAAAACGATCCACGGTGTGCGCGGAGCAGGGGAAAAGATTGCAGTATCTTTTTTTCAGAATCAGATGCAGGAAGCTCTGGCAGTGGTAAGAAAAATACAGGATATGATAAAGGCAGGCAGAGAGCCGCAGGAGATTGCAGTTCTGTTTCGTACAAACACGGGCGCAAGAATCTATCTGGAAAAGTTTATGGAATATAATATTCCATTTCGTATGAGAGACGGTCTGCCCAATATTTATGAACACTGGATCGCGAATGATCTGTTCACATATATCCGTATAGCACAGGGAAGCCGCAGCCGCAAAGATTTTCTGCAGATCATCAACCGTCCCAAGCGCTATATCAGCCGGGAGTATCTGGATACTCCGGTACTCACCTTTGAGGAGCTGAGAAAGAAATGCCGGGGGCGTGACTGGATGGAAGAGCGGATCGACCGTCTGGAATATGATATTGCCAGTATTTCCAGAATGAAACCGTTTGCGGCAGTTAATTATATACGCCATGCAGTCGGATATGAAAATTACCTGAGAGAATACGCACAGTTCCGCCGGATCAAACCGGAAGAACTGTACGATATTCTGGATGAACTGCAGGAGGCGGCAAAAGGATTTGAAAGCTTTGAAGCCTGGTTTGCACATATGGAAGAATATAAAGAAGCACTTCAGAAAAAGAGCAGTGACCAGAAACAGGAGGGAAATGCAGTAGTCTTTACGACGCTGCACAGTGCCAAAGGCCTGGAGTTTCCGGTGGTATTTCTGGTCGATGCGGTGGAAGGGAACATGCCGCACCGCAAAGCAGCCACAGAAGCGGATGTGCAGGAAGAACGCCGTCTGTTTTATGTGGGAATGACGCGTGCAAAAGACAAACTTTACCTTTACTATGCAAAGGAGCGTTACGGACAGGAACTGATATGCTCCCGGTTTGTAGAAGAACTGCGGGGCGGAACTATGGCAAAAGCAAAGAGCAGTGGGGAGAAAAGACAATGGAACAAAAAATAAAACAGGATATCGAACGCTTGCGCGTGCAGGGCGTTTCAGAGCGTATTTTAGAGGAACTGACAGAATTTCGCCGGGAATATGGAACCGATGAGGAACAAAGCAGCCGCTGTGTCCGCCCGCAGATGCCGTTTTTCGGAGGGGAGATCCTTCAGATGGCGATCGCGGCACTGCTCGCCGGTGAAAATGTCCTGCTCTGCGGCGGCAAGGCGACCGGAAAGAACATACTTGCGGAGAATCTTGCCTGGCTGTTTGGCAGACCAGCTTATAATATATCGTTTCATGTCAACACGGACAGCAGTACGCTGATAGGAACGGATACCTTCCGCAATAATGAGGTTGTGCTGCGGGAAGGTCCTGTGATCCAGTGTGCAAAACAGGGAGGATTTGGAATCCTTGATGAGATCAATATGGCAAAAAACGATGCGGTTTCGGTGCTGCATGCTACCCTGGATTACCGCAGGGTGATCGATGTGCCAGGATATGAACGGATACCCCTCCATCCTGCAGCACGTTTTATCGGCACGATGAATTACGGATATGCCGGCACAAAGGAGCTCAACGAAGCGCTGGTTTCCAGATTTGCAGTGATCAACATGCCTCCGGTCGATGAAAAAACACTGGAGCATATTTTAAAGAGCATGTATCCGGATCTGAAAACGTCTGCCGTGGAGCAGTTTACCGGACTGTTTCTGGATCTGCAGAAAAAAGCACAGAACAGTGAGATTTCCACCAAGGCACTGGATCTTCGCGGTCTCCTGGCGGCGGTCGGACTGATGAAAAAAGGGCTTGCGCCGCAGACGGCACTGCATATGGGAGTAAGCAATAAAAGCTTTGACCTTTTTGAACGGGAAATGGTGGAGGATATTGTGATGACACGGATCCCATCGTCCCTTACGGCAGCGGAGGTGTTTGCAGATTGATAAACGAAGAGATGGAGCATGGCAGTTTTGAAATCGAAAACCGTATCCGAAATCTGATGTGGACGGTCAGCGGGGACTATGATCTGGATACGAAACCTGATATTGCCTCATTTTATAAATCAAAATATATTTCCATCTATGATGCCATCAAGCAGGGCGCATTTTCCCGCTTTTTTGACAAAGATGCCTTTGCACTGTATCTGCTGCAGAAGGTATATCTGGGAGCAGAAGAGCAGCCGCTTGTGCAGATCGGGCAGCTCTGCGTGGAAGCGGCATGCCATAAGAAGATTGAAAAAGAGCGTCCCGGTGTTCCGGATATCCGCAGAAAGGCATTTGAAGCCATCTTAGACCATGATTTTGATAAAATGACCGGCACTTATACCGGCAGGCTGAAAATGGCATATTTAAGCGAGGCACTGACCGGGAAGCTTGCAGCAGATAAAAATATACGGGAAAAGTTTTTGCAGCTCCAGAATCTGGAACAGGCAAAAGATACGGAAACACTGATCGGGACGGCGGACCGGCTCTATAATCAGATGGTCGATCCGGCATTTGAAAAAAGAGTCGGTGATCTTCAGAGGGTGCGTGCAGTCAGTATGGAAGAACTGTCCGGATTTGACTGGAATGATTTTCTGGCAGAGGAGGCGGCAGAAGATTCGTACCGCAGGATGCAGGGACAGCTTGCAGATGCCATGAGTACGTTTTCCGAGAAAGATCCATCGGAAAAAGAAAGAGATCAGAAAGGCAAGACCACGGTTGTCGGTCTGGATGACGAAGCCATCTCAAAAATGAACAGTTATATTGAGCTGAATTACGGAAGAACGTATCTGACACCGCTGGAGGCGGAGCGTATCAACCGGAAGAACTGTATCGGGGCACATGCGGACTGCAGCCTGTATTTTACGGACGGAATCCTTGCCGGCATGGTCCGGGTGAATGCACAGTCTGAGTATGCGAGAAGGACAAAAGAGGTCAATCTTCGTTTTTATCAGCAGAATGCAAGGGTGGCAAAACAGAATATCCAGATTCTCACAGATGTTCTGCACCGCGCGCTGATGGCACGAAATGAACGGGAGACATTTGTCGCAGAGTATGGGCGTATCCTTCCAGACCGTCTCTGGAACATTGGAAGGACACAGAACCGGAAACTGTTTTTGAGAGAGACGAAAAGATATAATACGGATTTTGTGGTGGAAGTTCTGATCGACGGAAGTGGTTCCCAGAGGAGCAGGCAGAGCCAGATTGCCCTGCAGGCATATATCATAAGTGAAGCACTGACGAATATCCACATCCCGCACAGGGTGATGAGCTTCTGTACCTTCTGGGATTACACGGTTATGCGAAGATTTCGCGAATATGAAGAGGGCGCTGAGGCAAACCGGAGAATTTTTGAATTTTACGGTTCCTCAAACAACCGGGACGGTCTGGCCGTGCGTGCGGCGGCAGCGGGACTTCTGCAGCGGGCGGAAGAAAACAGGATTCTCATTGTACTCAGCGACGGCAGACCAAATGACATCGTAGTCAACCGTCCGAACAGCCGCAATCCCAGAGCATATTTTGGTGATTACGGGACAAAAGATACGGCGATGGAGGTGCGCCATCTGCGAAATGCCGGTGTATCGGTGCTGGGTGTTTTTACCGGGGAGGAACAGGATCTTCTGGCAGAACGCCGGATTTTTGGCAAAGATTTTGCGTATATCCGCAGCATTGAAAATTTTTCCAATGTTGTGGGACGTTATCTGAAAAAACAACTGGAGGATTAAAGGAACATGATAGAAAGAGAAAAAAGAGAGAAACAGGGGAGATTCCTTGCTGACTGTCTCTACCTGCTGTATGGGGCAGCGTGCTGTTTTCTGTATTATCATATGTGCCTGCCGGAAAAAGGAAAGTATCATTCGGATCTGCCGGCACATATTCAGAGCGGAATGAACGGGGAAGGTTACAGTTTACTTGAAATCTTATATAAATACATATGCCGGGCGGGATTTGGAAGCAAGGTGATTCCGGTACTTCTGACGGTGCTGACACTGGCAGCAGTGTATTTGAGTTTCCGGATCATGCAGCAGATTGTTCCAGATGGAAATGCGCTGGCTTTGCAGCTCCTGGCATTTGCAGCGAACCTGGAAATGCCGCTGTATCTGCCGCTTATCCATAAGTACCGGAATATGGGGCTTCAGAGCGGAAGTATGTGGCACAACGATACGTATCTTGGCATGCGGGTATTTGGACTGCTGGTGCTGCTTCTGTATTTCCGCCACCAGGAAAGCTATAAAGAAACCTTCAAAGGCAGGCAGTGGCTTGCATTTGCAGCAGCCTTTTTCCTGGCCAATTTTATGAAACCGAACTTTCTGTTGTGTTTTGCGCCGGTGATGGGGATTTTGTTGCTGCGTGACCTGATCAAAAGTAAGGGAAAAGATTTCAGGGCGGTTTTCTGGTTTGGACTTGCTGTGATCCCGTCACTTGGTATTCTGATCTTTCAAAGCATCCGTTTGTTTGGGGAGGGTACAAATGGCGGTTCCATCGCATTTTCCGTTGCCTATATTTTAAGGCTTCGTAATGCACATCCAATCTGCTCCATTTTGCAGTCGGCAGCATTTCCGCTTGCAGTTCTGCTTTTTAACTGGAGAGAACTGAAAAAAGACCGCATTTATGCAACCTCCTGGATGATCTGGCTGTGCGGTTTCCTGGAGTTTTTGTTCTTAAATCAGACCGGGGAATGCCAGAATGACGGAAACCTGACCTGGGGTTACAGCTTCTGTCTGACACTGATCTTTGCAGTTTCAGCGGCAAAACTGTATCAGGTTGCTGCAAAGCCTTCCAAAGATGGAAAAGCGTTCTGCTTCGGCTGGAAAAATACGATATGCCTGGTGCTTTTGCTCTGGCATCTGTTTTGTGGACTGCAGTTCTTTGCACAGCTTCTTACGGGACTGCCGTATGCAAGATAAAAACACTTGTAATTACACAATAAATGACTTACAATAGAACGCAAGTGTGCCAGTTAAGAAAAGAATTGAAAGCATAGAGGTAAGACAATGGGAATCATAGAGGCGGCAAAGCTTGCATTTGAATATAAAAAATACGATGAAAACGGCGAAGTGGAAGAGACGATCCGTGCAGTGGACGGGGTTGATCTGGATGTGAAAAAGGGAGACTTTGTGGCGATCCTGGGGCATAATGGATCCGGCAAATCCACGCTCGCCAAACAGATCAATGCCATTTTGTCACCGACAGACGGCACGCTGTACGTAGATGGCATGGATGTAAGAGAAGAGAGAAATATCTGGGATGTGCGCAAAACGGCGGGCATGGTCTTTCAGAATCCGGATAATCAGATCATAGGAACGGTTGTTGAAGAAGATGTCGGATTTGGCCCGGAAAACATGGGAATTCCGACAGAGGAGATCTGGGAACGGGTGGAAGAGAGTTTAAAGAGCGTAGGTATGTGGGAATATCGCAAAAATTCTCCAAACAAGCTTTCCGGCGGGCAGAAACAGCGTGTGGCGATCGCCGGAGTGGTAGCGATGCATCCAAAGTGTATCGTGTTGGATGAACCGACGGCAATGCTTGATCCAAACGGAAGAAAGGAAGTCATCCGGACGGTACGGGCACTGAATCAGGTAGAAAAGGTTACGGTTCTTCTGATCACACATTATATGGAAGAAGTGATCTATGCTGACAAAGTGATTGTTATGGATGACGGAAAAGTTGTGATGCAGGGAACACCGGAAGAGATCTTTGCACAGGTAGATACACTGAAAAAGTACCGCCTGGATGTGCCGCAGGTAACACTTCTGGCACATGAACTGAAAAAAGCAGGTGTCGATCTGCCGGATTGTGTACTTAGCAAAGAGGAGTTGGTAAAAGCATTATGTCAATGAAATTAGAAAAGGTAAGCTATGTTTACAGCGAGGGCGATGCGTTCGAAAAAAAAGCACTTGATGAGATCAGCTTGGAGATACCGGACGGACAGTTTATCGGCATTATCGGTCATACCGGTTCCGGCAAATCGACGCTGATCCAGCATTTAAACGGACTTCTGAAAGCAACAGGCGGTGCTGTTTATTACAATGGAGAGAATATTTATCAGGAAGGCTATGATATGCGCATGCTGCGCAGCAAAGTCGGACTGGTCTTTCAGTATCCGGAGCATCAGTTGTTTGAAGTAGATGTATTTTCCGATGTCTGCTTTGGACCGAAGAATCTCGGACTTTCCACAGAAGAAGTAGAAGCACGGGCAAAACAGGCACTGACTCAGGTGGGACTGGAGGAGAGTTATTACAGAAAGTCCCCATTTGAACTGTCCGGAGGTCAGAAACGGCGTGTGGCGATCGCCGGGATTCTTGCCATGCATCCTGAGGTACTGATCCTGGATGAGCCGACCGCAGGACTGGATCCAAAGGGCAGGGATGAGATCCTCGATCAGGTGGCATATCTTCAGAAAGAACGTGGCATTACTGTAATTCTGGTATCCCACAGCATGGAAGATGTGGCAAAGTATGTGGATCGCATTATCGTGATCAACGACGGAAAGGCTGTTTTTGATGATACCCCGAAAAAAGTGTTCCGGCATTATAAGGAACTGGAAGCGATGGGACTTGCCGCACCGCAGGTGACTTACGTGGTAAAAGCACTGGAAGAAAAAGGCTGGGATATTGATACGGCCGTCACGACGGTGGAAGAGGCAAAAGAAGCGATACTGCAGGCAATCGAGAAAAGGAAAAAGCTATGTTAAGAGATATTACATTAGGACAGTATTATCCGTCGGATTCGGTGATACACAAAATGGATCCGCGTGTGAAGCTATTTGGAACGCTCGTGTTTATCATTTCGCTGTTCCTGTTTCAGAAGATCAGTGTTTATGTGGTGGCAACGCTGTTTCTTGCGTGTGTGATCGGGATTTCAAAAGTACCGTTTTCTTTTATGGTCAAAGGTCTGAAAGGGATTTTTGTTCTGATGATGATCACGGTTGTCTTTAATCTGTTCCTGACACCGGGAACGACTGCATTTGCGATCTGGAAACTGAAAGTAACCTGGGAAGGCATCCGTCAGGCAGCTTTTATGGCAGTCCGCCTGACTTATCTGATCCTTGGATCTTCAGTGCTGACACTGACAACAACACCGAACAATCTGACGGACGGACTGGAGAAGGCACTCTCCCCTCTGAAAAAAATAAAAGTTCCGGTGCATGAGGTGTCCATGATGATGTCGATAGCACTTCGCTTTATCCCGATCCTGCTGGATGAAACAGACAAGATCATGAAAGCACAGATGGCAAGATGTGCAGACTTTGAAAGCGGCGGTCTGATCAAAAAGGCGAAAAGTCTGGTGCCGCTTCTGGTGCCGCTGTTTATTTCTGCTTTTCGCAGGGCGAATGATCTTGCAATGGCAATGGAAGCGAGAGGTTACCGCGGCGGGGACGGTCGTACCAAGATGAAACCGCTTATTTACAAAAAGAGAGATCATATAACCTATCTGGTACTGGTCATCTATCTGATCTGTATTGTGGCAGTCGGAAAGATCGTGCCGTTTTGATAAGAAAGGCAGCTCTGCTTTGTGGAAATTCCATGAAACAGAGTTTTTTGCTTAACATGGAGGGAAATGTTTGATGAAACGCGTAAAACTGACTGTAGCTTACGATGGAACCAATTATCATGGCTGGCAGATACAGCCAAATGCTGTAACGATCGAGGAGGTACTGAACCACCATCTCTCGGAACTGCTGAAAGAGGACATCAAAGTCATTGGTGCCAGCCGAACCGATGCAGGGGTGCATGCACTGGGGAATGTCGCTGTGTTTGATACCGGTGCGCGTATGCCTGCAGATAAGATTTCCTATGCTTTAAATACCCGCCTTCCGCAGGATATCAGGATTCAGGATTCCTGTGAAGTGGCACCGGATTTTCATCCACGTTTCCAGAAAACCACCAAAACGTATGAATACCGGATCTTAAATCGAAAATTTCCAGATCCGAACAGAAGATTAAATTCTTTTTTTTATTATTATCCTTTGAATGTAGTGAAAATGCAGGAGGCATCGTTGTATCTGGTAGGAGAACATGATTTTAAAAGTTTCTGTACAGAAAAGCCGGAAGTGACGAATACGGTACGGACAATCTATTCTCTGGAGGTGAGAAAAGAACAGGATATGATCATTATACGTGTCAAAGGCAATGGATTTCTTTATAATATGGTTCGTATCATAAGTGGGACGCTGATCCGCGTAGGAGGAGGCTTTATTGAACCGTGTCAGATCAAAGAAATTCTGGAAGCAAAAGACCGGACGCTTGCGGGGGAGACGGCAAGGCCGGAGGGACTGACGCTCGTTGAGATTGCGTATGATGAGAAATAAAGGGTTCGGAAATTGCGAATAGAAAATCTGGAGGTGGACAATATGAAGAGAAGGAAAAATATGCTGGCAGTGATGCTGGCAGCAGCACTGCTTACAACGATGACACCGGGGAATGTTTACCAGGTACAGGCAGCACAGACAGAGAAGGAAGCATCCTCTGAGGCAGCAAAAGCAGACAGCAAAGAATCAAAGAAAGAAAAGATCAGCGTGATCAGTATCTCTGTTCCAAAACCGGAACAGACTTCCTTTATAAAAGGAACAAAGAAAAAGGATATGAAGCTGCCAAAGGAACTGAAAGCCAGGGGATACAAAAAGGACGATGAGAAGAAGGCGGAGGACATCAAGATCAAAGATGTGACCTGGAAAAGCGATTACAAAGAAGACTCTGCTGCAGGCAAATATACTTTTACAGCAGAGCTTCCGGAAGAATATAAGCTGGCAAAGGATGTGATTCTGCCAAAGATCACCATTGAAATCAAAGAGCCTGAAAAGAAACAGGAAACAAAAGCATCCGAAAAACAGACGGAAACGCAGAAGAAAGAGCCGGAAAAGAAGCAGGAAACAAAAGCATCCGAAAAACAGACGGAGACACAGAAGAAAGAACCGGAAAAGAAGCAGGAGACAAAAGCATCCGAAAAACAGACGGAGACACAGAAGAAAGAGCCTGAAAAGAAGCAGGAAACAAAAGCATCCGAAAAACAGACGGAAACGCAGAAGAAAGAGCCTGAGAAAGCAGATGGAAAGACGAAAGATGCGACAACAGGTGCAGGTACTTCCGGACAGGAAGAATCGGGTACGACAAAACCATCGGAAGGTGAATCCGAGACAAAACCGGTGAAAACAGAAGATAAGCAGATGAAATTTACGACCTTTGAAGTAAAAGATGCCAAAGTGACAGTAGATGAGCAGAAAGGTACGATCACGATCCTGATGCAGAAAAGTGATGCAGATCTGAAAAAACTGACTCCGAAGTTTACTGTTCCGGAAGGGATTACGGTGAATCCGGCAAGCGAAACCGAGACAGACTTTTCTGCTTCAACTGAGACACCGATAGTATATACTCTGACCAGAAAAGCATCAGATGGTACAAATGAGACAAAAGAATACAAAGTGACAGCTTCCATCTGCAAACATGACTGGAAAGAAGCGACCTGTACAGAAGCGGCAGTCTGCAAGAACTGCGGCATGACAGGAACAGCAGCACTTGGCCATGACTGGAAGGAAGCGACCTGTACAGAGGCGGCAGTCTGCAAACGCTGCGGTATCACCGGGGCAGCAGCACTTGGTCATGACTGGACAAAAGCAACCTGTGCAGTGAAGAGTACCTGTACAAGATGTAAGATCACGCAGGGCGGACTGGCAGCCCATACCTGGAGTAAATGGAAAGTCACAGTAAAAGCTGCACATGCAAAGAAAGGAAAGAAAGAGCGTCTCTGTAAAGTGTGCGGAAAAGAAGAAACCAGGACACTGCCAAAGAAAAACTGGATCGCAGATGCAGATAATAATAAGATTAAAGGTCTGAACAGTACCGGAAGTTACACAACAGGTGCGAACATTACCTTTAAAGCAGTCGGAGACAGGATGGATAACAAAGAACCGATCGAAGGAGATGTACGTTACAAACCGGTATCCTGGACCTGCGGAACAGGAAAAGGTGCTTTAAGCAGTGACAATTCTTACGGAAAAACGATCCAGTTCACGACGGCCGGTACGTATAACCTGAATGTTACATATGAGCGTCAGGCATACAAAAATGGAAAATGGGTGAAAAAGGGCGAAGCGGATGTACAGACGGCACAGCTTAAGATCACCGGAGGGACTGTCAAAAACAGCAATGGAAGCCGAAGCACTTCTACAGTAAAAACAGGGGCGGCAACCGGAGATAACTCACCGATCATCCTGTTTGGTGTGATACTTGTGATCTCACTTGGCATTGTAATCTGGATGTTTGTACTGAAGGTACGGCGCAGGAAGAAATAAGGATGAAATGATAAAAATCTCACATCACATTTTATGTGATGTGAGATTTTTTGACACGGTAAGATATTCTGCAGGATGCTTAGTTTTCCATATCTTCGAATTCTGCATTGTCCAGCCATTCATCGAAGGCATCCGCAACCATCTCATATTCTTCGTCGTTTTCGATGTTGTCCAGAGTCGGGTTGCCGTTTACTTCTTCAAAACGGTACAGATAAACATCTCCTTCTTCGGAAGCATTTCCTTTCTCATCCAGTGGAAGCAGTGCGATATATTCCTTTTCACCAGCCTCGAAGATGGTCAGGATCGCACATTCCATGGTGGAATTGTCATCCAGTGTCAGAGTAACGGTTGCCTTTTCACAATCGCTCTTAGAACCACAGGCATCGCAGGAGCCAGCACATCCATTTTCAAAATCGCTCATTTGTATTTACCTCATTTCTGCATAGTATATCTATGCTGCTTTACTGTTCGACACCGGAACATGGAAATGTCCGGGTACGTAATTTCCACTTTAACAGACCAGGACAAGAAATGCAAGTAGATTTGTAAAAGAAAAAATGATATGATAATGATGCCAGGGTCAAAAGGTCAAAATGTCGTTCTTGCTTGCAAGATAAGGCATTTGAACTTGGAACCCGCTAAACACATCGTCTAAATTGCGTGAATTGCGTAGCAATGCAGCAATTCGTATACATCAATTATGGTTATGAAAAGGAAGGGAAATTTTAATGAAACTGATATCATGGAATGTAAACGGACTTCGCGCATGTGTCCAGAAAGGATTTCTGGACTTTTTTAGGGAAATTGATGCAGATATTTTCTGTATACAGGAAAGTAAACTTCAGGAGGGACAGATCAGCCTGGAGCTGGAAGGATACTGCCAGTACTGGAATTATGCAGTGAAAAAAGGTTATTCCGGCACAGCAATCTTTACCAGGGTGGAGCCAATATCGGCAGCGTATGGGATTGGCATCGAGGAGCATGACCAGGAGGGCAGGGTGATCACACTGGAATTTGAATCATTTTATGTAGTGACGGTCTACACACCAAATTCCCAGAGCGAACTTGCAAGACTGGATTACCGGATGCGCTGGGAAGAGGCTTTTCTTTCTTATCTGAAAGAACTGGAAAAAAAGAAACCGGTTATCTTTTGCGGGGATCTGAATGTAGCACACAAAGAAATTGATCTGAAGAATCCAAAAACAAACCGGAAAAATGCCGGCTTTACGGATGAAGAAAGAAATAAATTTTCACTGCTTCTGGAACAGGGCTTTGTAGATACTTTCCGCTATTTTTATCCGGATCAGGAGGGAATCTATTCCTGG
>OLQG01001643.1_pt1 | contig 13285 bp, 12 predicted proteins | sample 1672221 | NCBI WGS metagenome assembly OLQG01 (sample SAMEA3136660, study PRJEB25190) | human gut metagenome | biome: human gut; feature: human-associated habitat; material: faeces | place: Austria | collected 2013
ATGTCCCATTAAATATTGGAGTGCTTTCGGATTCATTCCAGCTTTCGCCATATTGTAAAAAAGTGTCTTCGACACTTCAACTCCCCTGCCCCTCAATCTTGAGGGGATAGGGGTTTCTTTTTTTCAACTTTTCATTCATAATAGGCTTATGAATATCTTACAAAGAATCTTTACTGACTACTATGAAGAAATTAAATATACACTTCATCCCAGATCTACTGAGATGGAAAATATCGATAAGATGATCAACTGTGGTGATCCATCTTTTGGCGGTGCCATGTACGGTTGTCCCCATTGCGGCAAGCTTAAATTTGTCCCATTCCGATGTCACAGCCGTTTTTGTCCTACCTGTGGAAACAAGTATTCTATGGCACGTACTACTTCTATGTCTTTTAAGCTTGTTAATGTCCAGCACCGCCACTGTGTTTTTACTATTGATGAAAATCTTCGTGACTTTTTTCTTGAAGACTGTACTCTGCTCGACTGCCTCTTTCACTCTGTTACCAGTGTCGTCTCTCGTATGTTCTTCAAAATGAACAAGTCTAAAAATTATACACCTGGTTTTATTATGGTACTACATACTTTTGGCAGGGATTTAAAATGGAATCCCCACATCCACTGTCTTATATCGGAAGGTGGTTACAGTGATGATGGATTCTGGCGTCCGGTCCATCACTTCAATTATACTTATCTGCGTAATGCTTTCCGCACAGCATTGCTTGATGAAATGGGACGCAGACTCGGATCTTCTTTCAAAAAAGTAAAATCCCAGTGCTACACGAATCATAAAGAAGGCTTTTACGTTTATGCAAAACCAAACAAGTGTGACCTTGAAACGGTCATAAAATACATTGGACGTTATCTTGGACGGCCAGTTATTGCCACATCCAGAATTGACAGCTATGATGAGGACTCGGAAACAGTCACATTTCATTACAACCGTCATGAAGATGATAAATATATTCAGGAAACAATCCCTGCATTAGATTTCATTAGGCGTTTGATCCGACACATACCGGAGAAACACTTTAAAATGATCCGGTATGGCGGCCTTTATGCACGTCACCGCAAAATAGATAAAAATCTGCACCTAGCAATTTCAAAAGCGAAACGGCATACTCTGCGCAACTTTAACAAATGGCGCACAGCTATCCTTTCTTCTTTTGGATATGATCCATTAAAGTGTCCAGACTGTAAACATGAAATGCTCTTTCTGGAACTTTACTTTAACCACAAGCGCGTCTCCCTCGAAGAAATGTACGAGAAAATAATGTCCAAAGCTCGTAGAAGATGGTCTTCTGCATAATTTTTATGGATTCTGTGATATAATCCTCTCAAAGGAGGAAAACACCATGAAACCAGATATCGAGGAACTGCGCAAAAAATACATCGAAAATCCACCAGAAGGAATGACTTCCAGGGACATTCGCCACATGAGCGAAGAAGAACTTCTGGATATGGATTATTTTCTAAATGATGACGAACTTGATGACGATTTTGGAGAGGAAGGCTTTTATATCTTCTAATCCAAGGATCGTCTTGTCGTCGTGCCCGCCTCCGTGCGGGCATTTTTCAATTCAAGAGAGCGCCTCAGGCGGTCTTTCCTATAAAGAAATAAGAGTAGCAATAAAAGCTACTCCTAATAGGGTAGAGGGAGAATAATTTTCTCGCGCCTCCCATTGAACCGTACGTACGGGTCTCGTATACGGCTCTACAACTTATATTCCAACTTTTACTAAGTAATAGGATAAGGGATTGAGCAGACCAGCTCCATCTTTTATCCTATTTTCAAGTAATTCTTTACTGATAATGAAATTCACTACGTTCATTTCACTTCTTCTGTACCATCCAAGTCTTGAATTTGCAACTTTATGAATATCTTCCTGACTAAATCCATTTCGATTCTTCCAGTTTAGATAGCTTAGGTTTCTGTAGATAGTTTTTGGCTTCTTCCATTGCTTCATGACTATCACTCTTATTTTGTGTCTTAGCCATTGCCCGAGCTCTTCCATAAATTGCTTCATCATCCCGATTCTAAAGTAATTAATCCAGCCTCGCACAATCTCATTTACTCGCTTGATTGTGACCACAAGAGGTCTTGCTATTGCTTTGCCTCTTTTTAGATATTCACTCAATTTCTTCTTCAGCTTCTTTTTCTTTTCAGCAGTAGGTTTTACCTTCCATTCTCCACTGTTTTTCAGAAATGTGAATCCCAGATATTTACTTCGTGTCGGTCTGACTACTTTCGTTTTGGTTGCATTCACTTTTAGAAACAACTTTCTCTCCAACCAACTGCATATGCCCCTTTATGCCTGCTGCTGGTTCTTCTTCGGATTCGGGCTGACTGCTTTTATTAACTCCTGCCTGCTTTACCGCTATGTGAATCCGGCGTCGTGGCGATATAGACACAATCCGGACGCTCCTTCTGAAGCATTTCCTCGTAATCATCATATGCCTTCTGAACATTGTTTCTGCGTGAAAAATCTGCTGCCCGTTCCATGGATTTACTGGAAACCGCTGCCACTTCACACTCCTTTACAGACTCACTGCATCGCAGAATTTCCCCGCAATATTTCCCGCACCCATAATTGCAAACCGAAAATTCATTGTACTTTCCCCCATTCTGTTGTTCAAACCATCACTCAATAGTTAAATTCCATGATAATGAAACCAGTCAAAATCCGCATAATTTTCACTGCCTTTTCCTGCTGATACAGCATACATACCGATATAAGTTCCTGTAAATCCGCCATTAACCGAAGAGCTCAGTATTTCTGCCGGTACGGTCAGTCCACAGTCAATTCTTTCGGATTCTCTGTATCCGTAGGCAAATGTATAATTGCTCTCATTTCCCTGAATCTGCAAATAAATTCTCCCGGTATCTTTTATCGGAATTTCGCTCAGAAGTGTCGTCTTTCCATATTCTGTCTTTTTGATCAGAAGCACAAAATCAGTACCTTTTTTTGCTTTTGTAAATGTAATATGGAAACGATCATCCTGAAGAAGCACTGCGCCTGCTTCCTCACAATCAGCTGCCGGTGTAAATTCCATGGCTGTTTTTGCCAGAAAACGCATATGCTGCTGTCTCCTTCCGACAAAAGACGGGGTGTTAATTTCTTCAAGAGTTTCCTTACGAAGCTTTAATCTGAGAAATCCACTTCTTTCCGTCAGAGAATAGAAGTTTTCCACAGGCTGGTGCAGGGTATTCCACATCATTCTCAGTTCTTCATCTTCAAAATTATCACTGCTGTCATCCATATGCGCAATATACTCCGGAAGCTCCGGCTTACGTTCCCATTCATTTACAATGCCATTTTCTGACGCTGCAATCGGCCATCCATCTTCGCTCCATGCCATTGGAAGGAGGAAAGTTTCTCTTCCAAGATTATAAAAAATATTTCCATTCTCATTCCGATAATCTTCTTTCTTCTTCGCCTCATAAGGACGGACTCCAAGAAGTACCATCCACCATTCTCCATTCTGGGTTTCAATCAGATCTCCATGTCCTGTTACGGAAATATCACGATCCAGCGGAAGGTGTCTGTGACTTACTACCGGGTTTCTCTGACATACTTCATAAGGTCCTGTCACAGAACTGCTTCGCGCCATCATAACACTGTGATTGGTAAACGTGCCTCCCTCTGCTACCATCAGATAGTACATTCCATTTATTTTATAAATGTGCGGTGCTTCAAGCCATTTCCCTCTTGTGGTAATGCCATCCCACAAAATTTTTCTCGCACCTTTAAACTGCAGCGTATCTTTGTCTAACTCGCAAAGATAAATTCCATGATGTCCTTCATAAAGATTTTCTTTGCAGATATAATTACCAACATACCATACAGAACCATCTTCATCAAAAAACAGACTGCTGTCTATTCCGTCTGCTCCTTCTACAAAAACAGGATCACTCCACGGTCCTTCCGGTCTGTCTGCCGTAATAATATAGTTATCTCTTCTTGCTTCTCTTCCCTCCGACACAAGGGTATTTATGATGTAAAATTTCCCCTCATGATAACGGATCGTGGGAGCCCACAGGCCCAACGAGGCTTCGCAGTTTTTATATTCCAGCTGGTCTGGTCTGTGTATTCCATGACCAATCTGTTCCCAGTGGATCAAATCTTTACTGTGATGGATCGGCAGCCCCGGATAATACGCAAAAGAAGACGTGACCATATAATAATCTTCCCCGACACGGCAAATTGACGGATCCGGATAAAAACCGGACAATATTGGATTTCTGAATTTCCCTCTCATTTTCTTTTCCTCCCTGATATCATAAATTACTTGACACTACCTATCCTTTTTCATTCCTGTTTCTTACATTCACAGTAACTCTTTTTACTTAAGTATACACTAATCTGACATACTCTGCTCAGCTTTAAGCACAACATTCTTTTAATATCAAATTTGAATCAAATACATATTCCTTATCTTTTTCCAGCAGGCATTCTTTCATTATGTCGTTATACTGCAGAACCAGTTTTTCTGTATTGCCCATTTTAATCCGGAATACAGTAAGTTTTCCATCTTTCCACTCCATCGCAATCTGTCCGTTTCCTCTGATCCGCAAACCGGATACCGTTCCGTCTGTCAGCACATCTCCTGCCGCCGGAAGAATCACAACTCTGCCATTCTGACTCTGAACCAGCATTTCACAGATTGCAGCAGCTGCACCAAAGTTTCCATCGATCTGGAAAACTTTTCCCCTTTTGCAGTCATACGGATGATTATCCATCAGATTATCAAATGTTGATGTCTGCAGCAATTTTTTCAGATTATCATAAGCAAGCTCTCCATTTTTAAAACGGCTCCACAAAGAAATAATCCATGCTCTGCTCCATCCTGTATGCCCGCCGCCAAATGATAATCTGCGTCTCAATGTTTTCTCTGCAGCTTCCATCAATTCCGGCGTTTCGTACTCATTAATCTCACTTCCCGGAAACACACCAAATAAATGGGAAATATGGCGATGTCCCGGTTCTTCCTCTTCATAATCTTCCATCCATTCCATAAGCTGTCCATGTTTTCCGATATGAAGTCCCGGTATTTTTGACGCCATTTCCCGGACATCACGGGTTAATGTATTTTCAATTCCAAGAAGGGCAGAGGCATCCATAAAATCTCTGAACAGATTATGGAGAATTTCGCAGTCCATCGCCGGAGCCATGCACATACATCCCTTCGTTCCGTTTTCCATGATATATGTATTTTCCGGAGAAACAGAAGGAGAAGTAGCCAGATATCCTTCTTTTGTTTCCACAAGGAAATCTTTAAAAAACAAAACGGCATCTTCAAGAATTCCATAATACTTTTTCACAAATTCCAGATCTTTTGTAAATCTGTAATGCTCCATAATATGCAGAGAAAGCCATGCCCCTCCCATAACCCAGTAAGTTGCCGGAATATACTGATCCTGCGGTGCAGTGTCTGCATGAATGTCCGTATTATGATGTGCCACAAATCCTCTGCATCCGTACATTTCTTTGGCTGTCTTTTTCCCGCTCTCACGAACACGCTCCAAAAGTGCAAAAAATGGCTCATAACATTCCGAAAGGCTGCACACATCTGCCGGCCAGTAGTTCATCTGAAGGTTGATGTTAATCGTAAACTTGGAGTCCCATGCCGGATTGATTTCACCATTCCAGATTCCCTGAAGATTCGCGGGCAATCCTCCTTTTCTGCTGCAGGAAATCATGAGATAGCGCGCATAATGAAAATACAGCGCAAACAATCCGGGGTCTTCTTTTCCCTGACGCAGACGTTCCAGTCTTTCATCCACAGGAAGAACTTCCGCCTCTTCATCCCGCGCAAATTCCAGTTTCATTTTATGATAAAGTCTTCCAAAATCTGTCCGGTGATCTTTTTTTAATTCCTCCAGCGTTTTTCTTTCCGCTTTATCCAGAATCTCTTCCGTCACCTGATCCGGTGTCTGACTTCGGAAGGTGGTTGCCGCACTAAAAAGCAGAACTGCACAGGACGCATTGTCAATGATCAGATGTTCTCCTGTTGTTTTTACATTCCCATCACATTCCATGCAGCGCAATGCTCCATAAAACCCAAGTCCGCTGTTGTTTCCTTCAAATGCAATTTCTTTCTGCCCTGATGCATATGCCCTGTCAAAATGTCTGCCTCTGTCCAGTCTGCAGTGAAAATCCAGTTTTTTCTCACCCTGCGCACGAAGCACAATCACAATACAGTCATCCGGAAAAGAAGCAAATATACTTTGGCAATAAACAGTCCCATCCACTGTAAATTCCGTATATGCCTCTGCATCTGCAAGCTTCAGCTCCCGTTTATAGCTTTTGGGTGTCCCGTTTATTCCATGATGTAATATTTTTATCTCACCAAGAGTCTGATAAGCTCTCTGATATTGTGGTGTTCCTGACAGGGCGTCTACTGCTGTTCTCTGTGCCTGCGGGATTTTCCCTTCCTCCAGCAATTTCCGGATCTTCGGAAGATACTGCATACTGTCCGGGTTAATCCTGTTTCTTTTTGCTCCGCTCCATACAGATTCCTCATTGACCTGTATCGTTTCCTCACAAACACCCCCGTATACCATTGCCCCAAGCCTTCCATTACCTACCGGAAGTGCTTCATCCCAATACTTCGCACTCTTTTTATACCATAACCGTTCCATCTTATCATTATCTCCTTTTTATTCCTTATCTGATCTTTCTTCGCACAATTTTTTATACTCCGAAATTGTCATTTTCTCATGATTTTTAAATACTTTACAAAAATACCTCTGATCCGAAAATCCAAGCTGTTCCGCTACATAAGCTGCTTTCAGCGAGGGGTTCGTACGGAACATATTTTTTGCCTCTTCTACTTTTAATAAAATAGACCATTTCATAGGCGTTATCCCTGTATGATAACTTACAACACGAACAATATATGACTCCGAAAAATGAAATTCATCCACCAGATCCTTCAGGCACACATTTTCATATACATGCTTTTTCAAATAATCCAAAACCCGATCCGATAATTCTTTCATAGAAACTCCATTTTCGTTTACATTCATTTTTTCAATATTCTGATAAATTCTTATGACTGCATCTATTACATCCTGCACACAATAACAGTCCAACAGTTCTTTTTCCACTACTTCCAAAATATTTTCATCCAGCATACACTTGCTTACTTCCAGCATTTTTTCAGCTGTTCCTACCACAAGACGCTTAATCAGAATTGCCGGGTACTCCTCCAAACCTTCCTTCAGAAAAAATCCCTGAATCGCCTCCGCCATCTTCTGCTGGTTTTTCGCCTTCATTCTTTTCTCCAGAATCGGTTTAAATTCTGCCAGTTTTCTTTCCACCTGAGATGCCGGAATGATACGCTGCCTGTATCCGTCTTCTTCCCATAATGTGCTTTTTCCAATTACAAGAAGACAGCTCAATTCCTGATAACTTTTCAAAATCATCGGATATGTTTCACAGATATCCAGATATGACTTAGATAAATATACGTTTATCATAACATATTTTTTTAAAAGAGTATTGATCAATCCCAGTGCCAGTCCCTGAATATTTGGCAGATACTCCGTCCGCTTCCGATAAAAAATTATTCCAAATGTTTCATAGTTCATCTTGAATATCACATAATCCAGATGGTACTGCATACTCTCAATATATTGCCTCAGTTCCTCTTCTGCATTCAGCCTGCCCTTTGTCCCAAAAACACCAAAACGAAGCAGCATAACCTGACACTGAATGTCTGTATACTGCTCCTCCTTTTGAAGCATAACCCCTGAAGCAGTCTTAAGAAGTGCCTGTTTAATCGCATCAGATTCTCTGCCCATGCTTTCTGTATAAAGACCTTTTGCTATATCAATCATTTTCTTGTCATCAAATGGTTTTAACAAATACTGATCTACCTTCAGAGCAATCGCTTCCTGGGCAACCTTAAAATCTTCATATGCAGAGATAATGACAATTTTTACTTTTGGAAACATTTTTTTCACTTCCGTAATCAGTTCAATACCACTCATTTTGGGCATTCTGATATCTGTGATAACAGCATCCACACCACTCTTTGCCATCTGAAGCGCTCTTTCTCCATCAAATGCCGATTCTATATTGACATCCGATGGGAGTGCTTTTTTCAATATTCCTGATATATAACGGTTAATTCTTACATTATCTTCCACTACTATGATTTTATACATATAACATCTCCAAAAAGGGGGCATACCCCACCCATAACCCGCGGTGTGATGCCCCTTGTTTATGAAACCTATTTATGAAATCTGATTAAAATCCTTCATATCCTGCCTGTTTCATTAAGTCAGCAAAGATATCATCCCACTGTGTCATAACTTCTTCAGGAGTAATCAGTTCTGCAAGCATTTCCTGATACAGAGCCCATAACTGACTCATATCAACTCCAACATAACTGTTAAATTCACGAACAACTTTACCCTTATCCAGATATTCTGTATTAAAGACTTCCTGCTGTCCGGATACTGCTTCCAGTTCAACCCCTTCTACTGTCGGAATATATGGACTTACTTTTTCAGAAATTGCACCTACTTCCGGTGTAGATACGAAATCAATATATTTCTTAGCGGCATCGATATGAGCTGCATCTTTCGGAATAAACATACATCCGGAAGCCTGTGGCTGTGCCATGCTCAGTTCAATGTCATCTACGAAAGGCATTGGGAAGAATCCAAATTCATACTCTGTTCCTTCCAGATCCGGTAAGGTTGTATTGAAAGCTACCATCATTCCATATGCTCCGCTTGTCATTTTACTCGGAGCAGATACCCAGTCATCGGACAGATAGGAATCTCCAAAGTATCCTTTTTCAACCAGAACCATTGCACGTTCAAGAATTTCCTGGAATTCCGGTACTTCACTCCACTTTTTCTCACCAGAGTTGATTGCTTCAGCAGTTCCCGGAATTTTGTATGCTTCTAACTGGCCAAAAGTTCCGGAAGTGATAATCTGGAAAGTCCATACTTCTTTATATGGGCTGTAAAGAGGCTGAATTCCGTTGTCCTGCAGTTTCTGACAAACATCAAGAAATGCATCCCATGTCTGTGGAATTTCCAGGCCAAACTGATCAAATAACGTTTTGTTATATACGATACAGCTTCCTTCATTGGAGTACTTCGGCTGATAGCAGCGGATTACTCCATCATCATCTGTGACAATAGACGGATCTTTCATTCTGCTCACGAATTCCATATCACTAAGATCCAGCATATTTTCTTTTGCATTGTAGTCTGTCTGACCGTTTAAACGATTACAGATAATAATATCGGAAGGCTCTCCTGCCGAAATTTTTGTTGATACAACGTTTTTATACTGCGCATCCGGTACAAGAATTTCTTCAACTTCAATATTCGGATATTTTTCTTCAAAAGCCGCATAAATCTCCTCATTTACAGCTTCATTATTCTGTGCTTTCATATCCTGAGACATTTCAATTGTAAGAGTAACCTTTTCTTCTCCCTCACCAGCCATAACAGGAGTCGTACCCAGCATAGACATTGTCAGCATCACGGCCATCATTTTCATAAAGTTCTTCTGTTTCATCTTTACCTCCAACTCTTTTCTTTTTCAGATTTGTAAGGCGCCCTGTTCCTTTAAAGTAACTGTATTATACACAATTCTTTTCATCAAAAACAGGAATTAAACTGAAGTATTATGTGTATATTCTTGAACATCCGAAATCATTATTTCTATTTTCAGTCCGGGATTTCTTCGGGTAATCCGGATATGGGTATCTTCTCCGTACAGATATTTCCACCGGCAAAGAGTATTGATCATTCCAATTCCCAATATCTTTTTGTCATCTTGTTCCATTTCCAGATTTCCAATATTCGTTACATGATTCATAATAAAACGAATCTCATCGTCATCCATACCACAACCGTTATCACAGATTTCAATACTGATGCCTTTTTCATGTTTTTTACATGCTACGCTGATTTCCCAGGCATATGGAACATCATACAGACCATGTTTGATAGAGTTTTCCACAAATGGCTGAATTGATAATTTCGGTACAATTATCCTATCTGTATCCGCATCACTGATAATCTCATAATGAAAGTCCGTTTCATATTGTATCTGATATAATTCCAGATAATTCTTTACATATTCCAGTTCCCTCTCCAATGGGACTGTCATTTTTTTAATCTCCATAATATAGCGCAGAAGCATAGATAACTTTCCGCATATATCGTATGCGAGATCTGTTTCTCCGCTTGTGATCATAATCTGCAGATCAAACAGAATATTCTGGATAAAGTGAGGGGAAATCTGTGCCTGAAGCGCTTCATATTTCGCTTTTTCTATCTGTTTCATAGCAATCAGCTCTTTTCTTCTCCCGATTTCAATCTTTTCCAGCAGTTCATTAAATGTTTCTACAAACACTTTGAATTCCTGCTCATAATCCTCACTCTTAATCTGACCGACAGAATTCAGATATTCAATTCTCTTCATATCCCTGCGGAGACGTTCCAACGGTGCAAGCTGTACTTTTGTATAAAAAGAAACAACCAGTACAGCTCCAAGAAGCACGCACAGAATCAATCCAATACTGACATTTCTCCATGATTTAAATGACTGGAATATCTGACGGCTGTCATAATACACCGCAACATACATCCGGTTATTTAAGATTGGTTTTTTCAAAAAAACCATATCTTCTCCTACAATGTCCCTATCCATTCCCAAACAGTTCAGAATCATTTCATTTATCGTTTCATATGGATAATAGATTTCTCCCTGCTCATTGTACAGACATACTTTTTCCTGCACACCAAAGATATCATCAATAGAATCACGGTCTACAACAATTTCAACATATCCCTGATTTGTTCCTTTGGATACATTATAAATCCTGCGTATTACCGACATTCTGCTCCTGTCAAGTCCTGGCATATTATTCCTGTTTTCGGTAACAAACCAGCAGTATGCATCATCCTGCATAATCTTATCAATTTTCTCCAGAAACAGGCTGTCTTCCCCCACAGATGCATGTGAATAATATCTCATACGCTTCTGATCATCCCAGATAAAGATTTTCATCTTATCCGCATTTGTGAATATCACAGAGTTCTGGACCACTTCTTCAATTTTCCGGAATTGCTGAATCCCCAATCTCTGTACAGAATCAGATAATGTCTTCTGCAAACTTTGGCTGGTTGCAATCTTCTTGGAAACATTGTCAATACTTTCCAGGTACAGTTCTGCTTTTACTGCCTCTGTATTCAGAATTTCTACAGCATTGCGGTATTCTTCTCTTTTCAATTCCTTTAATAAAAATCGAAATATAAAAAAGGAAAAAAACAGGATAATACAGGCGATAATCACTGCAGCGCCCATCTGCATCCGAAATCTGTAACTGATTTTTCTTTTGCTTTTCATTTTGTCTTAGCAAGTACGCCTCGGCATACCTGAATATTATTGTTTCACAGCTCCTGAAGTAAGACCGGATACAATATATTTCTGACCCATCAGATATACAATCACGATAGGAAGTGCTATTAATACAAGACTTGCAAATACAAGCTCCCAGTTGCTACCATTATATTTCCCAAAATATCCGTATACCGTCAATGGTACCGTCCAATATTTCGGATTTGAGAGGAAATACAATGGAATATTAATGTCATTCCATATATTCATAAATGTAATAATCAGAACTGTGATGTTAATTGGTTTTAAAAGTGGAAGTACGATTTTGTAATAAACCTGAAAACAGCCTGCCCCATCTATAATCGCAGCTTCATCGATTGTCCGGCTGACTCCTTTGATAAAACCTGCATACAGGAAACATGCAAAAGGAAGATTAATTACAATATACATCAAAATTGCACTGGGTATTGTACCGTAAAAATGCATCGTCTTCAACATTTTGATCGTTGGAATTACCTGCTGCGGAATCAGCGAACCCATAAAAAAGAAATAATACAAAAAACTGCTGAATTTCCCTGTTCTTCTGACAATAATAAATGATGCCATAGATGCCAATGCTATATTAATTATAACACTTACTCCTGTAATCATCAAACTGTTCACAACAGCACGTATAAAATCCTTGTTGAATACCTGTACATAGTTTCCAAATAACCATTTTTCAGGCAAAGATAAACTAAATGCAGTTACCTCTATACTATTCTTAAATGACCCCAGTACCATGATCAGTAATGGAACCAAAAATACGCCTGCACACGCAATCAGGAAAATATAAAGAAACAGATTTGTCAGTTTTCTTTTTTGTTTCATAGTCATTACGCTTCTACCTCCTGCTTACGCATTACAACCAAAAGAGGAACACAGATAATTGTAACAAAAATCAAAAGTACTGTATTCAAAGCTGTTCCCAGCCCCCAGTTTCCTTCACCGAACTTTTTAAACACCTCTGTAGCAAGTACCTGTGAAGCGCTTCCCGGACCTCCGTTAGTAAGTACAAAAACTTCACTAAATACCTTGATTCCGCCAATAAGACTGAAAATCACATTAATATTAATGGATGAACGTAAAAGAGGAATCATTACATAGCGAAGTTCCTGCAGGAATGTAGCCCCATCTATTCTTGCTGCTTCATAAAAGGTTTCATCAATTCCCTGAATACCGGCAAGATAAATTGTCATATGATAACCTGTCCACTGCCAGATACTTACCGCAGCAATACTATACATGATAATTTTGCTGTCAACCAGCCATCTCTGCTGAAGGAATGACAGTCCTACCAACTCGAGTACATGGTTAAGCATTCCATTCGGATGCAGGATCTGTGTAAAAATCAATCCAACTGCGATAGTAGAAATGACTGCAGGAACATAAAAAATCATTCGGAAAATATTTCTTCCTTTCAATTTGGTGTTCACCGCAATCGCAAGAAGCAGTCCCAATCCATTTTTAAATATAACCACAACCACTGCATATTTCAGTGTGTTTACAAGACTTCTCGACAATTCTCTGTCCTGGAATATTTTAACAAAGTTATCCAATCCCACAAAAGATACCGAATTGTGAAAAGTGCTCCAGTCAGTAAAGGAATAGCCAATTCCAATAATTGCCGGTATTACGAAAAACACACTGTAAAGAAATAATGCCGGCCAGACCAGGCGATACTGATAAAACTTTTTCATAGTTGTCTCTCCTTTTCTCTATTTATGGTATCTTTATTATAAAGAAATCTTCTGCATACCCATACTCACAATCTTTCAAAATCATGTGGAAAAAACTGAACTGTTTATTCTTTTAAGATACAATAGAGGCATGCTGAAGGAGGATCTCATATGGCAAAGCAACATGACAAA
>OLQG01001645.1_pt1 | contig 13279 bp, 13 predicted proteins | sample 1672221 | NCBI WGS metagenome assembly OLQG01 (sample SAMEA3136660, study PRJEB25190) | human gut metagenome | biome: human gut; feature: human-associated habitat; material: faeces | place: Austria | collected 2013
GGAGGATTGTGGGAGTGCAACGCACGGAACAATCCGTAGGCATCATAGTTGGGGAATTTTGACACCCACATCATAATTAAACATAAGCAACATCATCAGGAGGAACCACATGGGGAACAGACAAAGGGGAAACATAAGAAAAAGACTGCTTGTGGCGGCACTTGCAGTGTGTATGGCTTTTATGGCAGGACTTTCGGCACAGGCAGCAGCCACTGTTCAGGGCAAAAAGGTCGGCTGGATACAGGAAGAAGGGCAGACGTACTACTGCGATCCGACTACTTTGCAGAATGTACGCGGCAAATGGCAGCAGATCGCCGGAAAATATTATTACTTCGATAAGGCTGGCAGGCTGGTCCGCAACAAATGGGTTGGAAATTATCACGTAGGAAATACCGGCGAACTGGACAGAAATAAATGGATCGGAAAATATTTTGTCGGTGAAGACGGAAAGTGGATCAGGAAGTTCAGGGGCGGCTGGCATAAGATTAACAAAAAATGGTATTATTACACCAAAGCAGGTGTAAAAAAGACCGGCTGGCTGAAATATAAAGGAAATAAATATTATCTGGATAAAAATGGTGTGCGCCTGACAAAGTGGCAGAAGATCAAGAATACAACGTATTATTTTACGAAAAAGGGGAAAAGAACGGCTACTTCCTGGAAGAAGAAGGGCGGCTGGTATTATCCGACCAGTACGACCGGGTCGGTATATAAAGGCGAGCGTATGAATACCGGAAACCGTCGTACGGCAACCAAGATCGAATATCGTACTTCCAGGATCAAAGTTCTGCTGCGCAAGCACAAAGGCTACAGTGCAAATTACTGGACTGCGGATATCACGATCAAAGATCCGTCCCAGATGTTTTCTGCACTTTCCTATGGTACTTACGGTGGGACAAGAGAGACAACCTCTCATGCGGTTTCGCGTACCAGATCGATCGTCGGAATCAATGCCAGTGCATTCTCCTATGACTCCGGCAGACCTTGTTTTGACGCAGTGAAGATACAGAACGGCAAGATCTACAACCGTGCCGGGGGTACCAGCTATTCGAACTGTGCGGTTCTGTGGGACGGTACCATGTTCACACCGCAGGTACATTTATCAGCAGAACAGCTTGTCGACATGGGTGTCAAAGATACATACAACTTCGGACCGCCGCTGATCGAAAACGGAAAAAAGGTCAATTATAACATGGCAAATTCGGCAAACAGCTGGACTTTAGTCAGCTACAAAGACCCACGCAGTGCGGTCGGCATGATCAGCAAAGGGCATTATGTACTTCTGGTTGCAGACGGAAGAGGAGCCGGCGGTTCCCTTGGACTGACAAGAAGTGATATGCAGCAGATTTTTGCCGGCTTTGGATGCGTCTATGCCTACAACATGGACGGCGGAGGATCGGCAACGCTGGCATACAGGGGAACGGTACTGAACAATCCTTCAGATGGTTCCGAGCGGGCATGCGGAGATTTTCTGCTCTTTAAGGAATAACAGGATGCCAGATTCACTTCACATGCAGTGTTTTAACGGTATCGTGTTATAGCGGTAAAAAGAAAGGAATTATTTTAGATTATATGAAAATAACACTGATCACAGTAGGGAAAATAAAAGAAAAATACTTTACTGATGCCATAGCAGAATATCAGAAACGTTTGAGCAGATACTGCAAACTGGAAATTCTGGAAGTGGCAGATGAAAAGACACCAGACGGTGCGAGTGCGGCAGTTGAAGAGCAGATCAGAGAAAAAGAAGCAGAGCGTGTCCGGAAACTGTTAAAAGACAGTGCCTATACGATCGCCCTGGCAATCGATGGAAAGCAGATGACATCCGAAGGATTTGCGGAAAAGATCCAAAATCTCGGCATCCGAGGAGAGAGCCATATCTGTTTTCTGATCGGCGGCTCCCTTGGCATGTCAGATGGACTGCTTCGCCAGGCAGATGAACGCATCAGTTTTTCGAAAATGACTTTTCCGCATCAATTGATGCGCGTGATCCTTCTGGAACAGATTTATCGCGGATTTCGCATCATCCATCACGAACCATATCACAAATAAATCAGCCTTTTTTCGCCTCTTCTAAAACAGAAGTACAGTGAGGACAGCGTGTTGCCTCAATGTCGATCTCTGTTTTACAGAAGGGGCATTTTTTTTGTTGTCGGAGCCTTTGGATCTTCCGGTTTATGTCCGATGGAAGTCAGCTTGTTGATTCCTTTCAAAAGACAGAACAAAATAAATGCCATAAAAATAAAGTTTACAACATCCGAAAGAAAAGAAGATTTCTAAAAAATAGTATTGACAGATGCTGAGTACGGGTGTACCATCAATATATGAACAATCGTTCAAATATTTGCAGAAAGAGGGTGGAAACTTGGAAACAGAAGAACTGGAATGCTGTGAGGACTGTCAGATTCATCCGGACCGGCTGGATATTGTGAACAGCGGCATGCCGGAGGAAGAGGAATTATACGATCTTGCAGAATTATTTAAGGTATTTGGAGATTCGACGAGAATCCGTATTCTGTTTGTGCTGTTTGAAGCAGAAGTCTGTGTCTGTGATCTCGCAGAGACGCTTCATATGACACAGTCGGCGATCTCACATCAGCTTCGGATTTTAAAGCAATCCAAGCTGGTCAAGAGCAGAAGGGAAGGAAAGTCGGTTTTTTATTCTCTGGCAGATGGGCATGTGCGGACGATCATTGCACAGGGACGTGTGCATATTGAAGAAAAATAAAGAAAAAATTATAAAGGAGAGTTTTATCATGAAGAAAAAATTTAAATTACAGGATCTGGATTGCGCAAACTGTGCGGCAAAAATGGAAGATGCGATCAAAAAAATCCCGGGAGTCAACGATGCAAATGTCAGCTTTATGATGCAGAAAATGACCGTTGATGCAGAGGATGACAAATTCGATGCCATCATGGAAGAAGTCGTACACATATGTGCAAAGGTAGAGCCGGACTGCAAAATCCTGATGAAATAGCATTGCGGGAGTTACTTTGTAACGGAGCAATCCGCAGACATCCATTTTGACCTCAATATGAAAACAAGGTAAAAGAAGAAGGGGGCAGCAGTGTAGATAGTGATATCCGACTGCTGCTTTCAAAAACGGAGGATTTTGGTATGACGGAAAAACAGAAAAAAATGCTGGGCCGCATTATCGCTGCCTTTGTCCTGTTTGTTGCTTTGCTGACCGCAGAGCATACGGGAATGCTGGAGAACGTGAATGTGTGGATCCAGTTTGTGATCTATCTGGTGCCGTATCTGGTCATTGGATATGATATTGTGTACAAAGCAGTTCGAAATATCAGCAACGGACAGATTTTCGATGAAAACTTCCTGATGCTGGTGGCAACCGTCGGAGCCTTTGGCGTGCAGGAGTTTTCAGAAGCAGTAGCCGTTATGCTGTTCTATCAGGTCGGCGAGCTGTTCCAGAGCTATGCGGTCGGCAAATCCAGACAGTCCATTTCTGCGATGATGGATATCTGCCCGGAATATGCCAACATCGAGCAGGACGGCGTGCTGACACAGGTCGATCCGGATGATGTAGAGGTTGGCGATATCATCGTGATCAAACCGGGCGAGCGTATTCCGCTGGACGGTGTGGTGATCGAAGGAGAATCTCTTGTCGATACCGCAGCCCTGACCGGAGAATCGGTTCCGAGAAGTGCGAAAGCCGGCGATGAGATCATCAGCGGATGCGTGAACGGAAGCGGAACACTGAAAGTAAAAGTTACGAAAGAATTTGATGATTCTACGGTTGCGAAGATCCTGGAGCTGGTAGAGAATGCAAGCAGCAAGAAGGCAAAAGTAGAAAACTTTATCACAAAATTTGCAAAATATTATACCCCGGTCGTTACGATCGGAGCTGTGGTCCTGGCACTGGTTCCGCCGCTGCTCCTTGGAGGCGGATTTGCAGAATGGATCCAGAGAGCCTGCATTTTCCTGGTTATCTCCTGCCCGTGTGCACTGGTCATTTCCGTTCCGATGGGGTTCTTCGGCGGGATCGGTGCAGCCTCCAAAGTCGGTGTACTGGTAAAGGGAAGCAACTATCTGGAAGCCGTTGCTGAGATGACAACGATCGTATTTGATAAGACTGGAACCCTTACAAAAGGTGAGTTTAAGGTTGCACAGATCCAGCCGCAGGATATGACAGAAGCAGAGCTTCTGGAGATCGCAGCATTGGGAGAGGGTTATTCTACTCATCCGATCGCAAATTCGATCCGGGAAGCTTACGGCAAAACTCCGGATATGAAACGTACGGAAAATGCAAGTGAGATCGCCGGACACGGTATTTCCATCATGGTTGACAACAAGGCAGTGCTGATCGGAAATGAAAAGCTGATGAAAAAAGAAGGCATCGCTTACACACCTTGCCAGAGCGGCGGAACGGTTGTCTATGTGGCGTGTGACGGAACATTTGCCGGAACTCTGGTGATTTCGGATGCGGTAAAAGCCGGTGCGAAAGAAGCCATAAGTGCTATGAAGCAGGTCGGGGTCAGGAAATGTGTTATGCTGACAGGTGACCGCAAAGAGGCAGCCATGGAGGTGGCAAAAGAGCTTGGCATTGATGAGGTGCATGCAGAACTTCTGCCTGCAGACAAGGTAGCACAGGTAGAATGCCTCCTGAGGGAAAAACCGGAGAAAGAAAAACTGGCGTTTGTCGGAGACGGCATCAATGATGCCCCGGTACTGACAAGAGCTGATATCGGTATCGCCATGGGAAGCATGGGATCGGATGCGGCGATCGAAGCAGCCGATGTTGTACTGATGGATGATGATGTCCGCAAGATCGCATCGATCGTAAGGGTTTCCAGAAAGACACTGTCGATCGTAAAACAGAACATTGTTTTCGCACTGGGCGTAAAAGCAATTGTACTGCTGCTTGGAGCTTTTGGTGTAGCGAATATGTGGGAAGCTGTTTTCGCGGATGTCGGAGTTTCTGTCATTGCGATCCTGAACTCCATGCGTGCGTTGAAAGAAAAGTAAGACAAGGGAAAAAGAACAATCTTAAAAAAAGAATGAGACAAATCCGCTTTTGGATCTGTCTCATTTCTTCACTGTTCTTTTTGCATTTTTTTTATGTGATTTTTCAAAGCGTCAAAGCTCTCTTTGCTGATCACGTGCTCGATGCGGCAGGCATCTTCCACAGCGGTCTTTTCTGAAACTCCCAGCTTGATCAGACAGGAGGAGATGAGCTGATGACGTTCGTAGATCATTTCGGCAATTTCTTTTCCAGAATCGGTCAGATAGATAAATCCGGCCTTTGTCACGGTGATATGATTTTTCTCACGGAGATTTTTCATAGCGACACTGACACTTGACTTTTTAAATCCAAGCTCATTGGCAACATCCACGGAACGTACTACCGGAAGCTGCTTGCTGAGCATTAATATGGTTTCCAGGTAATTTTCTGCTGATTCATTTACTATCATAAGTTGCTCCACCTCACGTTCTTTCTTATAGCAATAAGAAAAGTAAGTTCAGTATATCACAGAATGAAAGGCTGGTCAAAGATATTTTTGTGAGAAATTGACAAAATAATAACAAAGGCAGTACTTTTTTCTTGACAGTACGGTATATTTTTTATATGATATGCAATGTGGCGGAAAGCAAGGGGGCTTTGGGATACAGGCAATCGGCTTTTCGCTTCTTGCTATTCTAAAAACACTTTTATTAGGGAGGAATTAGAAATGAAGAAAGCATTAGCACTTTTACTTTGCACGGCAATGACAGCAGGTATGCTGGCAGGATGTGGATCAAAAACAGCAGAGACAACCGCTTCTACAGAGACAGCAGCTTCCACAGAAGCAGCAGACGGCAGCTCAGAAGCAGCAGAAAATACTTCTGACAAGAAATGGGTGGTTGCAACCGATACTGTTTTCAAACCATTTGAGTATACCAATGATAAGAACGAATTCGTAGGAATCGACGTAGACCTTCTGGCAGCGATCGCAGAAGACCAGGGATTTGAGTATGAATTACAGAGTCTTGGATGGGACGCAGGCGTTGCAGCTGTTCAGGCAGGACAGGCAGATGCTCTGATCGCAGGAGCAACGATCAAACAGGAACGTATTGATTCCGGATGGATCTTTTCCGATGGATATTATAATGCAACACAGACTTTCGTAGTATCAGAAGACAGCGACATCGCAAGCTACGAAGACCTGAAAGGCAAAAATGTAGCGGTAAAGAACGGTACCGCAGGTGCTGATTTTGCAAACAGCCTGAAAGACGAGTATGGATTTACCGTTACCGTATTTGAAGATTCACCGACCATGTATCAGGATGTTATCCTTGGCAACAGTGCAGCATGCGTAGAAGATACACCGATCATGGCAGCTTCCATCAAAGAAGGAAACCTGGCACTGAAGATCCCGGAAGGCATGGAAAGTGACGGAGCACCTTACGGACTGGCGATCATGGATGAGAAAAACCAGGAACTGCTGGATATGTTTAACAAAGGTCTGGAAGACATCAAAGCAAACGGTACTTACGATGAGATCATCGAAAAATACCTTGGCGAATAAGCAAAAGAACAAAAAGGGCAACTCTTAGAGGATACCCTATGCATGGAAGCACGGGACCGGTTTGGGATCCCGTGCTTCTTACGCTGCCGGAAAATATCTTTTGACCAGGCAGCGGCTGTTGTGTTACAATAGAACCAAAAAGAAGATGCCGGGGTTGGACCTGGCTGGGGCATCAGGTCTAAAATAACTCCTGTGCAGGCACAGCGCAGGTTCGGATTTTTGATATCGGCATCATGAAAAAGTACAAAAGGAAGGAGAAAGAACATGATTGCAATTTTACAGTCTTACAGTACCATGCTTCTTGGAGCACTTGGGAAGACTTTGCTTCTTACACTGCTGTCACTGCTTTTTGCCATGATCATAGGTATGATCTTTGCATTGATGAACGTGGGAAGAAGCCGTGTGCTGAACTGCATCGGTACTGTTTATGTCGATGCGGTGAGAGGTGTTCCACTGATCGTTCTGGCATATTTTATTTATTTTGGTGTGCCGTCCGGCATGAAAATGATGGGGGCAACGGATTTCAGGCTCAGTGCACTCCAGGCAGGTACGATCGCCCTGGCAATGAACTGCGGCGCGTATATGGCAGAGATCATCCGTGCCGGTATCCAGAGTGTGGATAAAGGACAGATGGAGGCGAGCCGAAGCCTTGGACTTTCCTATGCCAAAAGTATGCGTCTGGTTATCCTGCCGCAGGCGATCCGTACGATGATTCCATCGATCATCAATCAGTTCATCATCACGCTGAAGGATACCTCGATCCTGTCCGTTATCGGATTTCCGGAACTTACCAACATGGGCAAGACGATCGCCGGAAATACGTTCAAGAGTCTTCAGACCTGGGCGATTGTAGGTATTATGTACATGATCGTTATCATCACTTTGAGCAAACTTGCAAAGAGAATTGAGAGGAGGATTGACCGTGGAAGATAAGACAAAATTACATGTTTCCAACTTAAAAAAGAGTTTTGGAAAACTTGAAGTATTGAAAGATATCAGCATGGATATCCATGAAGGTGAAGTTGTCGTGCTGCTTGGACCTTCCGGAAGCGGTAAATCTACCTTTCTTCGATGCCTGAATCAACTGGAGATCGCAACCGAAGGTGAAATTATCGTGGATGGCGATAATATCACAGACAAGCACACAGACATCAACAAAGTGCGTGAGAACATCGGTATGGTATTTCAGCATTTTAACCTGTTCCCGCACAAGACCGTTCTGGAAAATATTATGCTGGCTCCGGTAGAACTGAAAAAAATGACAAAAGAGCAGGCAAAGGAAAAAGGACTTCAGCTGCTGAAGCGTGTAGGTATGTTTGACAAGGCAGATGTTTATCCGAACATGCTTTCCGGCGGGCAGAAACAGCGTGTTGCGATCGCAAGAGCATTGGCGATGAACCCGGATATCATGCTGTTTGACGAGCCGACTTCCGCACTGGATCCGGAGATGGTAGGTGAAGTTCTGAATGTTATGAAGGAGCTGGCAGCAGATGGCATGACTATGGTCATCGTCACACACGAGATCGGTTTCGCAAGAGAAGTGGCAGACCGTGTTGTGTTCATGGACGGAGGCTACATCGTAGAGCAGGGCACGCCGGAGGAAGTGATCCGCAATCCAAAAGAAGCACGTACCATTGATTTCCTGAATAAAGTTCTGTAAGTGGCATACTGTTTAAAATATCAGACAATATAATAATCTGTGGAAGGGGGAGCAATATGAAAAAAATTATTACGATCAGCCGTGAATTTGGTGCCGGCGGCGGTGAAATTGGTCGAAAAGTGGCAGAGCGTCTTGGATATCATTATTATGATAAAGAGCTGATCCTGAGGAGTGCCGCCACATCCAATGTAGATGTGGAGAGCATGCGTCGCTGGGATGAGAAAGTCCCGGCCAATTTCGGATTTGCCCAGAGCCTGTTTAACTTTTACAACAAGCCGCTTAATGAGACGCTGTTTGAAGCACAGACAAAGGTGATCCGTGAGATCGGCGAGAAAGGCAACTGTGTGATTGTCGGCAGAAATGCCAATACGATCCTTAAAGAATTTGATGACGGTCTGCATATTTTTGTCCATGCATCACCATACTGGCGTATGATGCGTATGAAAGACAAAATGCCGGATGCAACGGAGGCAAAGATCAGCGATGAGATCCGTTCGATTGACAAGACGCGTAAGAAATATTGTTCTTATTATACTAATACTGAGTTTGGTGTGGCAGATTATTACGATCTCTGCCTGAGCACTTCGACACTTGGCATTGATACCTGCGTTGATCTGATCTGCGACCTTGCACAAAAGTAAAGGATGCCGCCATATACATAACAGGGAGCATCCTTTGCAAGGGCAGCAAACAACAGATAAAAACAAGATCGTACATAAAAAGAGCATTTTTATCGAGTCCGCAGATGGCGGTTCGGTTAAAAATGCTCTTTTTCATTTAAAGATCAGGTGTTTCATTCATGGCGGCATTACAGATCATATTCTCCGGTCACACTGATTCCGACACCGTAACCGCCAGGTCCGATATGGCAGGAGATACTGAAAGACAGAGGATCATAGTAGACATCCATTTCAGGGAAAGCTGCAGAAAGCATGTCTGTCCATTCTTTTTCCTGTTCGGCAGTAAGACCGGCACCTGCAGCACCGAGACGCAGGCGTTCTTTTGGGATATCCTTAAAGCGGGTTTCAAAATCATTTTTCAGGGCTTCGATCATGCGAAGTTTTGCCTTTTTCATACCGCGCACCTTTGCAAAGGCATCGAGACGTTCGCCCTGGATCGTCAGGACCGGTTTGATATTGAGGACAGAACCAAGAGCTGCACCGGCTGCTGTTACTCTGCCGCCTCTTTTGAGAAATTCCAGCGTATCGACAGCAATATAAATGCTGGAGTTGTAAGCGTTTGCCTCCAGAAGTTCTTTAATCTTTGCAGCAGAAGCACCAAGGTCTGCGTAGTGTTTTGCCTCCATTACGGAAATTCGCATGGTAACAGAGATACGGTGGTTGTTGGCTACCTGAACTTTGCCATCGTAATTCAGGGCAAGTCCCATGGCAGCTTCACAGGAAGCACTCAGTCCGCTGGACATCGGAATATAGATGACCTCATCGTAACCGGATTTTAAGATTTCATCCCACATATCCATGACATCACCAGGGGATGGCTGGGAAGTGGATACGTTCTGATTGCCGGTCAGTGCGGCAAAAAAAGAATCATGTGTAAGATCGAGTCCCTCGTAGTGTGTATTTCCATCGATGATCACCGGCATCTGCATCAGAAAAATGCCAAGAGCATCTGCCTCCTGTTTTGTGATACCGCTGTTGGTGTCCGTCATAACGGCTGTTTTCATAGGTATATCCTCCTTATCATTCTCCATTATAAATGACCGGAATGACTCCGGCTTTTCTGTCTATTGCTCAGGGTGTCCGTGTGATGCCCCAGAAAAACAGAGCTACGGTTCCAGGACCTGTGTGGCTTCCGATTGTAGTGCCAATGGAATGAATTTCTGCTTTTCCATTTAAATTTGGAAAACGTGTCTCAACAAGGTCTGCAACAGCTCTGGCATCGTCCATGCAGGCAGAATGTGAGATATAACATTTTCCACTGTATTCCAGACCATTATCCGCAAAATCTTCCATTTTGTCAACAATCGCACGGATCACTTTCTTTTTTGTGCGGATTTTCTGGCGAGGGATCAGTTTTCCCTTATCATCAATATTTAACAGAGGACAGATGCCAAGCAGACCGCCTATCGTACCGGATGTTTTTGAAATACGGCCTCCCTTGATGTAAAAAGTAAGATCTGTGGAAAAGAACCAGTGATGCAGCTTCAGGCGATGATGCACTGCCCAGTCATATAATTGGTCCAGTGTGTATCCTTCATCACGAAGATCCGCAAGGCGATCCATAAACAGACCATATCCGGAAGATGCACCAAGAGAATCTACAATACAGATCCGGCGCCCAGGGTAACGTTCCTCCAGAGTTTCCTTTGCGATCATAGCGGAATTGATGACACCGGAGATGCCGGAAGAGAGTGTTACATGCAGAATATCTTTTCCTGCTTTCAGAAAAGGCTCAAAATAATGTTCGAATTCATCAGCATTGACCTGGGAGGTCTTTGTGGAAGCTCCGCTTTGCAGGGCACGATAGAACTGATCAAACGGCATAGATTTCCCCAGATCATCGTCATAGTCTTTGCCGTCCAGTTCATAATGAAAACATATATAAGAAATATTGCGGCTGTTAAAATGTTCTTCTGTAAGATCTGCCGTAGAACAGCAGCTGAGAATAAATTCACTCATATGCTTCAACCTCATTTATTAAAATTCATTTGAAACTTATTGTAACACTTTTTTCGGGGGGATTCAATCGCAGATGACAGAGTTTGAAAAATAGTTTTGAGACAGCTTGACAAATATCGGTAAGGTTGGTAAGATACCGATAGAATATCAGAATACGTCGAAGAGACGAGTAGGATGCGGAAAGCTTCAGAGAGAAGTGCATATGGTGTGAGCATTTCAGCGGGAAACATCTGAAAACTACCTCTGAGTGGCCCTAATCCGGTCCGGTGACTCCGTTATCGTCAAATAAGTGGTTTTACAGTCTGTCCGAGGCATGTTGCACGAAGAGACAGACGGGACAAACAGGGTGGAACCGCGGGTAAGAAAACTCGTCCCTTGCATTGCAGATGTGCATTGCAGGGGACTTTTATTTTGAGTAAAAGAAAGGAAGATAAAACGATGATCATTACATTAAAAGACGGATCAACAAAAGAATATGCTCAGGCAATGAGCGTACTGGATATTGCAAAAGATATCAGTGAAGGGCTGGCAAGAGTAGCATGTGCCGGTGAAGTAGACGGAGAATTAGCCGATCTGCGCACCGTTGTAGATAAGGACTGCAATTTAAACATTCTGACTTTTGAAAGCGAAGGAGGTGCGTGGGCATTCCATCACACAACTTCTCACATCATGGCACAGGCGATCAAGAGACTGTACCCGGATGTAAAACTTGCGATCGGACCTTCCGTAGCAGACGGGTTCTACTATGATGTGGACAGTGAAACTCCGCTGACCGCAGAAGATCTGGTTAAGATCGAAGCAGAAATGAAAAAGATCGTAAAGGAGGCTCTGCCGATCACGCGTTTCACAAAGCCAAGAGAAGAAGCAATCGCATATTTCAAAGAAAAGGAAGAGCCATATAAAGTGGAACTGATCGAAGATCTTCCGGAGGATGCCCAGATCAGCTTCTATCAGCAGGGTGAATTCGTAGACCTCTGTGCAGGACCTCATCTGATGAGCACCAAACCGGTAAAAGCATTTAAACTGACAAGCCTTGCAGGTGCATACTGGAGAGGCAGCGAAAAGAATAAAATGCTGACCAGAATTTACGGTACTTCTTTCACAAAGAAAGCAGATCTGGAAGAATACCTGAACCGCATGGAAGAAGCAAAGAAACGTGACCACAGAAAACTGGGCAAAGAACTGGGACTGTTTATGATGCGTGAAGAAGGTCCTGGATTCCCGTTCTTCCTGCCAAAGGGAATGGTGCTGAAAAACACACTGCTGGATTACTGGAGAGAAATCCACAGAAAGAACGGTTATGTGGAGATTTCCACTCCGATCATGCTTAGCCGCCATCTGTGGGAGACATCCGGCCACTGGGATCATTATAAGGAAAATATGTACACAACCGTCATCGATGATACTGATTTCGCGATCAAACCGATGAACTGTCCTGGCGGAATCCTGGTATACCAGTCAGAACCGCGTTCTTACCGCGATCTGCCGCTGCGTATGGGAGAACTTGGACTGGTTCACCGCCATGAGAAATCCGGTCAGCTGCACGGACTGATGCGTGTACGCTGCTTCACACAGGATGATGCTCATATCTTCATGATGCCGGAGCAGATCCGTGACGAGATCAAAGGCGTAGCAAGACTGATCGATGAAGTTTATCAGCTCTTTGGATTTAAATATCATGTAGAACTGTCCACCCGTCCGGAAGATTCTATGGGAAGCGATGAAGACTGGGAGATGGCCACCGATGCCCTGAGAGGTGCACTGGATGATCTGGGACTGCCTTATGTGATCAACGAAGGAGACGGAGCATTCTACGGACCGAAGATCGATTTCCATCTGGAAGACTCCATCGGAAGAACCTGGCAGTGCGGTACGATTCAGCTTGACTTCCAGCTGCCACTGCGATTCAACTGCGAATACATCGGTGCAGACGGCGAGAAACATCGCCCGATCATGATCCACCGTGTAGCATTCGGCTCTATCGAACGTTTCATCGGAATCCTGATCGAGCATTTTGCAGGTGCGTTCCCGACCTGGTTATCCCCGGTACAGGTAAAAGTACTGCCGATTTCTGATAAATACATGGAGTACGGTGAGAAAGTAAAAGCTGCGCTGGAAGCAGCAGACATTCGTACTGAAATCGACACCAGAGCTGAAAAGATCGGATACAAGATCCGTGAGGCAAGACTGCAGAAGATTCCGTACATGCTGGTAGTAGGAGCAAAAGAGGAAGAAGAAAATACTGTTTCTGTCAGAAGCCGCTTTGCAGGAGATGAAGGTGCGAAGAGCCTGGATGACTTTATCGCAGCAATCACAGAAGAGATAAAAAACCGCGAAAACCGTAAAGCAGAGGTCGAGGAGCAGAAATAAAAATTTACGGATGTTTTAGCATGTGCAAATGAATCCGAAAACAAAATGAAAGTAACATGAATCAGAACGCCAGAACCTTCAGAAA
>OLQG01001646.1_pt1 | contig 13269 bp, 11 predicted proteins | sample 1672221 | NCBI WGS metagenome assembly OLQG01 (sample SAMEA3136660, study PRJEB25190) | human gut metagenome | biome: human gut; feature: human-associated habitat; material: faeces | place: Austria | collected 2013
ATTGAGCCTACGGTGTTAGACACGGTAACGCTGGCCAGGCAATTGCTGCCTAATCTGGGCCGTTATAAGCTGGACACGGTTGCAAAAGCCTTGGGAATTTCCCTGGCAAACCACCATCGGGCAGTAGACGATGCGGAAGCGACGGCAGAGATTTTTGTCCGTTTTGTGGAAATGTTAGATGAGAGAAATATTCGGACGCTCACGAAGCTTAATCAGTTTGGAGCAAAGAACAAAGAGGCGGTAAAAAAACTGCAGGAGTCACATTTCCCGGTATATTTTATCGACGGACTGCCGGACGGCGTAGACGGCGAAGTCGTACCGCTTACGGAGATTGCGTCACGGCTCCGTGGTCAGGGGGCGGCAGAGCTTTCGATCGCGCCGGAAAACAACCGGGTACGTTATTATCATTATGAACATCGGGACGGAAGCGCGGTGTATCTGTTCGTCAATGAGGGGGACAAGGTCTATGAGGGCAGCGCTGCGATCCCGGACAAACGGGCATGCTGCGGATATGATGCGTGGGAGAATACTGTATACAAAGCAGATGCGGTATGGAATGCCGATGCGGAGCAGACAGAAGTGGGGCTTGTACTGGAGCCTTTGAAAAGCCGGATTTTCATTTTCGATGAAAAAGAACATGTGGAGGAACTTTTGAAACAGGAGAAGCGTCCGGTGATTGCTTCCGGAGAACCGATCAAACTAACTGAGACATGGAAACGGAGTATTTGCAGAAGTATCGAGTATCCGAACTTCGGGGAGAAAAAAGAAATCACACACCGTGATCTTATTGGAAGTCCAAGGTATGTGAAACGTGTGATGATGAATATTCTGTCCAATGCGATGAAATATAACAGAGAAAACGGACATATCTATATCAGCTGCATTGAAATTCCATCCGGACAGCCAGAAACGACGACAATGGAATTTGTCTGCCGGGATACCGGAATCGGAATGGCAGAAGAGTTCCAAAAACATATTTTTGAACCATTTGCACAGGAACATGCAGGAAGCCGCACAAAATTTGCCGGAACAGGTCTGGGAATGCCAATTACCAAAAAGCTGGTTGAAAAAATGGGTGGAACCATTATGTTTAAAAGTAAAAAAGGTGTTGGGACAACATTTGTGATCCAGGTTCCATTCAGAATAGATCTGGCTACGGATAAACGGAAAGAACAGAAGGATGCATTAGAAAAAACGATAAAGGGGCTGCACATTCTTCTGGCGGAAGATAATGAGCTGAACATGGAAATTGCAGAATTTATGTTTCAGAATGAAGGCGCTGAAGTGACCAAAGCATGGAATGGACTGGAGGCTGTTGAAATATTTGAAAAAAGCAGACCTGGTGAATTTGATGTGATTCTGATGGATATCATGATGCCAGTCATGAATGGTTATAATGCCACAAAGAGGATCCGTTCTATGGACAGAGAGGATGCCAAGGAAATACCGATCATTGCAATGACAGCAAATGCATTCACAGAGGACAGAATAAGAGCAAAAGAAGCAGGGATGGATGAGCATATTTCCAAGCCTGTTGATGGGAATTTACTGGTAAAGGTAATTCATGAATTGTTGAACTAGCGGAAAAAGAAGATGCAGAAACAATCACGGTGTACTTATTTTGATGACTGCTATCGGTCAGAGCCAGTCCGAGTCAGAGGATTCAATTCTTCCGGAAGCAGGTTCGGATTTCAGAGGCAGATGTATATTACTTGTGGAAGACAATGAACTGAACAGTGAAATTGCGGTGGAGCTCCTTAATGAATAGGGCTTTCTGGTTGACACTGCCGAAAATGGAGCAGAGGCCGTGGAGAAAGTTAAGAATTCGAAGCCGGGTAATTATGATCTGGTGCTGATGGATATCCAGATGCCGGTTATGAATGGATATGATGCTACATTAGCTATCCGAAAGATGAAGGATACGAAAAAAGCCGGGATTCCAATTATTGCGATGACTGCCAATGCTTTCGCGGAAGATATACAAAAGGTTCTTTCTGTTGGCATGAATGCTCATGTGGCAAAGCCTGTTGATATGAACATTCTTGTGCCAACAATGATGAAATATTTATAATAGACAGTTTTTTAAGGAGTGGAATTAAATTTCGCCGTTGTTTTTTATGTAGTCACGGTACCAGTAAGCGGAATCTTTCATGATCCGCTGCTGTGTACGGTAGTCTACATAGATAAGTCCGAAGCGTTCAGAGTAACCTTTTGACCATTCGAAATTATCCATCAGTGACCAGTGGAAATAACCACGGATATCGGCAGCAGTAGCTGCCTTTTTTAATTCACCGAGATATCTGGCGAGGAAGTCGATACGGTTCGGATCATGTACTTTGCCGTCTTCTGTTACAGCACCTTCAATCTGATAGGAACTGGTAGCTGCTCCCCATACAAAATAAGAAGGGAATTTTGCTTTATCAGAAGGATCATTGGTGATTTTTCTTACAGGGGATTTATTTCGTTTCTTTTTTGAGGATTGAATTGAACAGTGTCAGGAACGTGATTGTGGTCGCGGCGGCGGCAAGGATATCGCTTACCGGTTCTGCGAGAAAGACTGCGAAGACTTTATCCGGCAGGAAGTGCGGCAGGATAAAAATCAGCGGGATCAGCAGGATGATCTTACGGAGACAGGCAAGCAGCAGGCTGACCTTTGCCTGACCGAGAGCCATGAAGCTTTGCTGGCAGCTTATCTGAAAACCAGTAGAAAAGATGCCCGCCATATAGATGCGCAGCGCCCATGAAGAGTACTCTACCAGTTCTTTGTTTGCAGTAAATATAGAAGCAAATACCTGAGGGAAGAACATGATCACAGCCCAGAATGTAAAGGTATAAGCAACACATGCACAGAACTGCGTAAAAAAAGCCTTTTTGACACGTTCCGGCTTGTCTGCACCATAGTTGTAACTGATAATCGGCTGCCCGCCCTGACAGATTCCCTGAACCGGCATTGCTACAAGCTGGTTGATGCTTGTGATGATCGTCATGGCACCGACTGCTACATCCCCACCGTAGCGGGAAAGACTGTTTGTGAAACTGATCGACAGAAGACTTTCTGTGGACAGCATGACAAATGTTGAAATACCGAGTGCAAGGCACGGACCGAATACACGAACTTCGAGACGCATGTTTTCTTTCTTTAATCGTAAGATTGTTTTCTTTCCGGTCAGGAAGCAAAGAATCCAGATGGCGCCGACTGCCTGACTGAGTACCGTGGCAAGTGCGGCACCTTTTACGCCCATTCCCAGAACAAAGATAAAAACCGGATCAAGGATGATATTGATCACAGCACCGATGACGGTGGTCATCATACTGATTTTTGCAAATCCCTGTGTAGTGATAAAAGGATTCATACCAAGTACGATCAGTACAAAGAAACTTCCGAGAATATAAATTCTTGCATAAGCTGTGGCATAGGACATGGTCGCACTGCTTGCACCGAAAAGCTTTAATAAGGTTGGTGCGCTTATGTAAAAGAGGATTGTCAGAATAACGGCAAGCCCTGTCAGCAAAGTAAAACAGTTACCGACGATTTTTTCTGCCGTATCATGGTCTTTCTTTCCCATTGCAATTGCAGCGCGCGGTGCACCGCCGGAACCGACCAGCATGGCAAATGCATTAAGGAGCATCAAAATCGGTGCAAAAAGTCCGACACCGGTCAGGGCAGCCGCGCCGATCCCCGGGATATGTCCGATATAAATTCGGTCTACGATATTATAGAGCAGGTTGATGATCTGTGCGACAACGGCAGGGATTGCCAGCTGCGCCAGTAGTTTCGGGATACTTCCCGTTTCCATGGGATTTGTATTGTTTTGATTCTGCATGATGATCGTCTCCTGAAAATGATATAAAACAATTATATATATAAATCAGGTTCTTGACAATAAGGGGGGAATAGAAATAGTTTCCTGGATTTCAGAGGAAATAATGTCAAATATCGATCAACTATGTTAAAGTATAACTAAGGAATAAAAAGAGGGGGCAGGGAGCCTATGAAAGAATTACTGTACGGAGCAGCCTATTACGATGAATATATGCCATATGACCGGCTTGAAAAAGATGTTGCCATGATGAAAAAGGCCGGAATCAACACAGTCCGGATTGCGGAATCAACGTGGAGTACATGCGAGCCGCAGGAGGGCGTCTTTGACTTTTCGCATGTGACCCGTGTGATGGATGCGATGGAAGAAGCGGGAATCAACGTCATCATTGGGACTCCGACTTATGCGGTGCCAACATGGATGGTGAAAGCTTATCCGGATGTGCTTGCAGAGACTGTCAAAGGACAGGGCATTTACGGTGCAAGACAGATTATGGATATCACACATCCGGTCTATCGCTATTATGCAGAACGCGTGATCCGTAAACTGATGGAAGTTTCGGCACACCGAAAATGTGTGATCGGATTTCAGCTTGACAATGAAACAAAATATTACGGAACTGCGGGCAAAAACGTTCAGCTTGGCTTTGTCAAATATCTCAGAGAAAAATTCAACAATGATCTTGATGCACTGAATCATGAGTTTGGGCTGGATTACTGGAGCAACCGGATCAATGCATGGGAAGATTTTCCGGATGTACGCGGCACGATCAACGGCAGCCTTGGTGCAGAGTTTGAGAAATTCCGGCGCACACTGGTAGATGAATTTCTTATGTGGCAGTCCGGCATCGTAAAGGAATATGCCCGCGAGGATCAGTTTATCACACACAATCTGGATTTTGAGTGGAGAGGTTATTCCTACGGCGTGCAGCCGGATGTGAACCATTTCAAATGTGCAAAGCACCTGACTATGGCAGGAACAGATATTTATCATCCGACCCAGGATCATCTGACCGGTGCAGAAATTGCCTTTGGCGGAGACCTGATCCGATGTCTTAAAAATGACAACTATCTGGTTCTGGAAACAGAAGCACAGGGTTATCCGGGCTGGACACCGTATGATGGGCAGCTTCGTCTGCAGGCATACAGCCATCTGGCATCCGGTGCGCTTGGCGTGATGTACTGGCACTGGCATTCAATCCATAACTCCTTTGAGACTTATTGGAAAGGTCTTCTTAGCCATGACATGGAAGAAAATGCTGTATACCGAGAGGCATGTATCGTAGGTGATGAATTTAAGAAACTTTCTCCTGTTTTATCAGGCTTGAAGAAGGATAACAAAGTTGCAATCATGGTGAGCAACGAGGCTCTGACTGCACTCAAATGGTTTGGAATCGAAGCAACTGCAGCAGGAAACAGTGGAATTGGATACAACGATGTTGTTCGCCGGATCTACGATGCACTTTATAAAATAAATATAGAGTGTGACATTATCTGGGAAGAGAGCGAAAATATTGAGAAATACCAGGCAATCATCCTTCCGGCTATGTACACTGCAGATGAAAAAGTTCTCACACGTCTGAAAGATTATACCGCGCAAGGAGGCACACTGATCGCGACGTTCAAGACTGCATTTGCCAACGAGAATGTGAAGGTATATTCTGACAGACAGCCACATATTCTGAGTGAAGTCTTCGGGATGTATTATCAGCAGTTTACATTCCCGGAAAAAGTTACTCTGACAGGTTTTGAAGGTGGTGAACCAGAGGCAGAGACTTTCATGGAACTTCTGATTCCGGATGGTGCAGAAATCATTTCTGCATATCAGCATCCAAACTGGAAAAAGTATGCCGCAGTTACGCATCATACTTATGAAAGCGGAAATGCCTGGTATATCGGATGTATGTTTGAAGAATGCTACCTGCAGCAGTTGTTGATAAAGATTCTGGCTAAGGCTAGTGTAAATGCTGCAGTGCCGGAAAAATTCCCGGTGATCGTGCGAGAGGGAGTCAATGAACAGGGCGAAAAACTTCGTTTCTATCTGAATTATTCCTGGGAAGAGCAAAGAGTTGAGGTGGCGGATGATTTTGAGGTAGTACTTGGGAATGGTGATAGTACGAAGCATGAAATTTACCTGTCGGCATGGGATGTATGTATTATAAAATTTGAAAAATAAAAAGCTTTGTAACAAGCAAACCCCGAGGCAGCAAGCCTCGGGGTTCTTTTATCTCTTTTCTTTTTTCAGAATGGAATTAAACAGTGTGAAGAAGGTGATCGTTGTCACCGTAGCAGCTATGATATCGCTGACTGGTTCTGCGAGGAATACTGCAAATACTTTATTGTCGAAGAAATTCGGCAGGATAAAGATCAGAGGTATCAGCAGGACAATCTTACGAAGGCAGGCAAGCAGCAGGCTGACCTTTGCCTGTCCGAGAGCCATAAAGCTCTGCTGGCAGCTTACCTGGAAACCAAGAGAGAAGATTCCGGCCATGTAGATGCGGAGCGCCCAGGCAGAGTATGTTACTAGTTCCTTATCGGAAGTAAAGATTGTTGCAAATGCTTTTGGAAAAATCATCACGACAAGCCAGAATGCAGTCGTATAGATGACGCAGGTGCAGAACTGTGTGAAGAATGCCTTCTTTACACGGTCTGGTTTGTTTGCACCAAAGTTATAGCTGATGATCGGCTGTCCACCCTGGCAGATTCCCTGAAGCGGCAGGGTAACAAGCTGACTGATACTTGTGATAATCGTCATTGCTCCAACTGCCACGTCGCCGCCAAATCTGGAAAGGCTGCTTGTAAAACTGATGGACAGAAGGCTCTCCGTTGACAGCATAACAAAGGTAGAAATACCAAGAGCAAGGCACGGACCAAATACCTTAGGATCCAGATGCATGTTACTCCGTTTCAGGCGGAGGATAGTTTTCTTTCCGGTTAGGAAGCGGAGAATCCATACAGCACCTACGGTCTGGCTGAGAACAGTGGCAAGTGCGGCACCTTTTACGCCCATGCCAAGGGCAAAAATAAAGATCGGATCCAGGATAATGTTGATAACAGCACCGATAATTGTAGTCATCATACTGATTTTGGCAAATCCCTGAGTTGTAATGAAGGTATTCATGCCCAGTACGATCAGTACAAAAAAGCTTCCGAGGATATAGATTCTGGCATAATCTGTTGCATAAGTTAAGGTGGCATCACTGGCACCAAAGAGTCTGAGCAGAGTTGGTGCACTTACGTAAAATACGATGGTCAGCACGACTGCAAGACCGACCAACAAAGTAAAACAGTTTCCGAGGAGCTTTTCGGCCAGATCATTGTCCTTCTTTCCCATTGCAATGGCGGCACGTGGAGCACCGCCGGAGCCAACAAGCATGGCGAAGGCATTCAGCAGCATCAGAATCGGAGTAAAAAGTCCGACACCCGTCAGCGCGGCGGCTCCGATTCCCGGAATATGACCAATGTAGATTCGGTCTACAATGTTATAAAGCAGATTAATAACCTGCGCCACAACTGCCGGAATTGCCAGCTGTGCAAGGAGTTTGGGAATACTTCCCGTCTCCATATGGGTTGTTTTGGTTTGCGTTTTCATAATATTCATCTCCATATTTATATTGGAATTTTGAGTATCAAAATTTAAGCATTGAGTAGCATAGCACAAAAGACAAAAAATAGAAAGTTATTATACAAAAAAGAGGTTTTGTTTGAATTTTGGACAGAACCTCTTTATTGTTACATGACAGTAAAAAGACGAGAATGATATAATACTAACAAAAAGATTTTGAGAATACCAAAAATATTTGAATAAATTGTACAAATGCGTTGTGAAAAATAAACAAATGTGTTAAAATTTGACTATGCGCAATGGAAATAATAGATAAAAATTAGTGAAAAAGGAGAATGATATTGAAACAGTGGTCAGAGATCCTGCGAAATGTCACAATGCTTTCGCAGCTTGGGCTGTCATTTATAACACCGCTTCTTCTGTGCCTGGCGCTCTGCTGGTTCATTATTTCAAAGACCGGTGTTGGTGTCTGGGTCTACATTCCGGGATTTTTCTTCGGAATGGGTGGTTCGGCAACCGTGGCATACAAGTTTTATTTGTCGATCAATAAACAGCAAAAGAAAAAACATAAAAAAGACAAAATATATTTTAACAGACATTCATAAACATCTACATGAAGGACAGAATAATGGAAAGGAAGTAACTGTTTTGGAAGATATGCGTGATCATACAGAACAGTTACGAAAGGAATGGAATTATGAGCAGTATATTGGATAATGTGCAGCCGGCGGTAAAGAAAGAAACAAAAAGGGTCGTGAAGATCACGGCAGTTGGTCTGATTCTGATGTGGATTCTTTTTGCAGTACTTCATTTTACAATGCCGGATAAGGTGCCGTTAGATTATACAGTATTTTTAGGAGGCATTGGAGGCGGAGCAGTTGCAGTTCTGAATTTTTTCCTGATGGGGCTGGCAGTACAGAAGGCTGCATCAGCTTCTGACGAGGGAACTGCAAGAATGAAACTCAAAGCCAGTTATTCACAGCGTTTTTTGATGCAGATCCTGTGGGTGATCCTGGCAATCGTCGCACCGTGCTTCCATTTTGTTGCAGGAATTGCTCCACTTTTATTTCCGGGAACGGGAATAAAGATCATGGGGATATTTCATAATAAAATATAAGACGGAAAACTGATATAGATGGGAGGTGAATGAATGTATGGAACTGGATATTAATGGGGCGAAGATATTATTTACTTTACCCATTGACCTGCCGGTTCTGGGACCTTTAAGAATCAGCGAGACCATGGTCGTAAGCTGGATTGTTATGATACTGATTACAGGATTCTGTATCTGGCTGACGCATGATCTCAAGGAAGAAAACATCTCTAAACGGCAGGCTTTGGCAGAAATGCTGGTAGAGATGGCAAACAAATTTGTTGTCGGCAATATGGGCGAGAAGTTCAGATATATGATTCCGTTCGTTGCAGCACTTTTTGCAACAAGTGTGGTATCGAACCTGATCAGTCTTGTGGGACTTCGAAGTCCGACTTCAGACCTGTCGACAGAGGCAGCGTGGGCAGTCGTGGTATTTATCATGATCACCGCGCAGAAGATCAAGACCAGTGGTTTCGGTGGATATCTCAAAGGATTTACACAGCCGATTCCGGTCATGACACCATTTAATGTTCTTTCTGAACTGGCAACACCGGTAAGTATGGCGTGCCGTCACTTCGGAAACATTCTTTCTGGTGTCGTTATCAATGGTCTGATCTATGGGGCGCTGGCAGTGGCAAGTTCCGCACTTCTGGGGTTGATCCCGGGACTTGTGGGTGATGTTCTGTCACAGATACCTGTTCTTGATGTAGGTGTGCCGGCAATTTTATCTGTATATTTTGACTGGTTCTCAGGAATTATGCAGGCATTTATTTTCTGTATGCTGACAGTTATGTACATTGCGAATGCAGCAGAAGAAGGTTAGTTAGGGATTTTGAGTGTGGGGCACTCGCAGAAACAAGGGATAACGTAACTGTGAGGGTACTGAACAGTTACGGATAATTAATTTATTACAGGAGGATTTTACTATGGATTTTCAGTTATTGGCAAAAGGTATCGCATTAGCAGGTTGTGCAATTGGAGCTGGATGTGCGCTGATCGCAGGTATCGGCCCTGGTATTGGTGAAGGTAATGCTGTTGCAAGTGCTCTGGAAGCAATCGGACGTCAGCCGGAATGCAAAGGTGATGTTACATCTACGATGCTTCTTGGTTGTGCTATCGCAGAGACAACTGGTATTTATGGATTTGTAACCGGTCTGCTCCTTATTTTTGTAGCACCTGGTATGTTTATGAATTTCCTGGGTTAAGTAGGGAAAATCAGACAGCAGGAGACAGGAAAGTAAAGCAGGATCTGTTCGCCGTGAAGAGTATGAAGCGAACAGTGACAACAGGAGGTTACAAACATGCAGGTACAGGAATTAGTAGGAATTGTGCCGTGGAATTTTATAGCGACGATTTGCAACCTTTTTATTCAGGTGTATCTCATCAAACGTTTCCTTTTCAAGCCGATCAACGAAATGCTGGACAAACGCAAGGCGAAAGCTGATGCCGAGATTCAGGATGCGGTGAAGGCCAAAGAAGAAGCTCAGGCCATGAAAGCTGAGTATGAAAAGAATATGCAGGAAGCAAAAGAACGGGCAAATGAAATCGTGATGACAGCACAGAAAACAGCGGCTGTTCAGAGTGAAGAGATGCTCAAAGAAGCTTCCAGTCAGGTAACAGCCATGAAAGAAAAGGCAGAGAAAGACATTGCACAGGAGAAATGTAAAGCTGTCAATGAGATCAAGGGAGAGATTGGCGGTATGGCTGTTGAGATCGCCGGCAAGGTAATCGAGCGCGAAATTAATGAAGAGGATCACACGAAACTGATTAATGATTTTATTGAGAATGTAGGTGAGGCATCATGACACAAGCTGCCAAAGTGTATGGTGGCAGTCTGTATGATCTTGCTGCTGAGGAAAAGCTCGCTGGACAGATCATGGAGCAGATGAATGAAATCAGACAGATCTTTCGGGAAAATCCAGGATATCTGAAATTACTGGGAGAGCCGGCAATTCCGCAGGAGGAGCGGATAAAGATGCTGGACGAGGCATTTGGCGGACAGGTAGAACTGTATCTTTTGAATTTTCTGAAGCTTTTGTGCGAAAAGAAAATCTTAAGAGAATTTGCCGGATGTTGCGAGGAATTTACGCAGCGGTATAATACCGACCACGGAATTGTGGAAGCGGTAGTCACCGGCGCAGTGAAATTAAAAGACGACCAGATGGAAGCGCTGAGCGCCAAACTTGAAAAAGTCAGCGGTAAGAAGATACATCTGACACAGAAAACAGACCCGACCGTACTTGCCGGTCTTCGTGTAGAGATGGAAGGCAGACAGCTTGACGGAACGGTGCAGGGACGTATTTCAGATATTGAAAAACGATTGAACGAAGTAGTGGTGTAGTAAAAAGTAATAGCAAACGATAACAGGCTATGAAGCTATAAAATGTTAAAGGATGGAATGGACACATGCAATTAAAACCTGAAGAAATATCCAAAGTCATCCGAAGCCAGATAAAGTATTATGAAAATGCCATTCAGCAGAACGAGACAGGTACGATCCTGATGGTTGGTGACGGAATTGCCCGTGCCAGCGGACTCATAAACTGTATGGCGGGCGAGCTGCTGGAATTTGAAGATGGAAATTTCGGCATGGCACAGAACCTTGAAGAAAACAGTGTTTCTATCGTAATATTTGGCTCCGATGAAAATATTGGTGAAGGTCAGACCGTAAAGCGTACAGGCAAGGTTGTGTCTGTACCGGTTGGTGAAGCAATGATCGGACGAGTAGTAAATGCTCTGGGACAGCCGATTGACGGTGCAGGACCTGTTGACACAAAAGAATTTCGACCGGTAGAGACGAAAGCACCGGGAATCTGCGAAAGACGTTCCGTATATCAGCCTCTCCAGACCGGTATCAAGGCAATCGACTCCATGATTCCGATCGGTCGTGGACAGCGTGAGCTGATCATTGGTGACCGTCAGACCGGTAAGACAACGATTGCGACAGATACGATCATCAACCAGAAAGGCAAAGATGTAATCTGTATCTACGTAGCCATCGGACAGAAACGTTCTACAGTTGCTTCACTGGTAGAAAATCTTACCAGAAACGGTGCGATGGACTATACCATCGTAGTCGCGGCAACGGCTTCTGAATCCAGTCCGATGCAGTATATTGCTCCGTACTCAGGATGTGCGATGGGCGAATACTTTATGAATAAAGGAAAAGATGTGCTGATCATTTATGATGATTTAAGTAAGCATGCGGTTGCTTACCGTGCACTTTCTCTTCTGATCCGTCGTCCACCGGGACGTGAGGCATATCCGGGTGATGTTTTCTATCTGCATTCCAGACTGCTGGAACGCGCGGCAAAACTTGATGACGAACATGGCGGCGGTTCACTTACGGCACTGCCGATCATTGAAACACAGGCAGGCGATGTATCTGCCTATATTCCGACAAATGTAATTTCCATTACAGACGGACAGATCTTCCTGGAAACAGAGCTTTTTCATTCCGGTATCATGCCGGCGGTAAACCCTGGTATTTCCGTATCACGAGTTGGTGGAGATGCGCAGATCAAAGCAATGAAAAAGGTTGCCGGTACTCTGAAACTGATTTATTCTCAGTATCGTGAGCTGCAGAGTTTTGCTCAGTTTGGATCTGATCTGGATGCGGATACGAAGGCACGTCTGGAACAGGGTGCACGTATCGTGGAAGTTCTGAAACAGAGCCAGAATGCACCGGTTCCGGTAGAAAAGCAGGTAGCAATCCTGTATGCAGTTACCAAAGGTATCCTTGAGAAAGTAAAGGTAGAGGATGTCAATGCATATGAAACAGGACTGTATACGTATCTTGATACAGATGCTGCCGGACTTGAAGTAATGCAGCTGATCAGCTCCACAGGTAAACTTGAGCCGGAGACTGAAGAAAAACTGCGTCAGGTACTGGAAGCATATACAGAGAATTTCCTGAATACAAGACCTGAAAAATAATGTGATTAGGAGGGTATGATCATATGGCTGGAAATATGAAAGCGGTAAAGCTGCGTATCAAAAGCGTACAGAGTACGATGCAGATTACCAAGGCCATGGAACTTGTAGCATCCTCCAAACTGCGTAAGGCAAAGGAACGTGCAGAAACCTGCCGTCCGTACTTTACAGAGCTGCATGAGACACTAAAAGACATTGCAAGAGAAAATATTGATTTTTCCTCCGTATATGCCAGAGAGTCATCCAACCCTCGTTGCTGTTATGTGGTGATTGCCGGTGACAGAGGTCTGGCAGGCGGATATAATGCAAACCTTTTTAAATGTCTGGAATCAGCAGCAGAAGGTAAGGATTATATGGTTCTGCCGGTTGGCAAAAAGGCAGTTGAGTATTTCAGGCAGCGGGGCATTGAATGCCTGACAGACCGTTTTGCAGAGATTGCAGGTGTTTCTGTCGCAGACTGTTTTGAGATTGCGAATCTGCTTTGTGAAGAATTCCGAAAAGGAACGTTTGGGCATATTGAACTGTGTTACACAGTTTTCACATCAATGCTTTCCCAGCAGCCGGATGTGTTTTCCATACTTCCGATGACTGATATCAGGGAAGAAAGCGGCGGCAAAGTAGATACAAAAAATTTGATACTCTACGAGCCGAATGCAGAAGTTGTATTTGATGCCATTGTTCCGGAATATCTGGCAGGTCTGGTTTATGGCGGTGTTTGCGAAAGTACAGCCAGTGAACTTGCAGCCAGACGTATGGCTATGGACGCTGCGACCAGCAATGCAGAAGAGATGATCGATAAGCTCAATCTGTATTACAACAGAGCGCGACAGGCCAGCATCACGCAGGAGATCACGGAGA
>OLQG01001658.1_pt1 | contig 13192 bp, 11 predicted proteins | sample 1672221 | NCBI WGS metagenome assembly OLQG01 (sample SAMEA3136660, study PRJEB25190) | human gut metagenome | biome: human gut; feature: human-associated habitat; material: faeces | place: Austria | collected 2013
TTATTTGTTAGATAGATAGAGTTTATTTTCTAAAAAAAGTAACTTTAATTGTTTTTTTTGTAGATATTTTTGTATTTTTACCTATTTGTTTCGTATAAGTTAGTGAACAGGGTAAATGTATGCCCTGTATATCACGATATCGGTATAGACAAACAATATTCATATTTTTATAATGAAGATGAATATGTATCCTCTTCCGATATCGTAAAAAAGAAAGGAAATAGGTGATGCGTATGTCAAATCTGGATATTTTATCCAGGGATTTCTGGAAGGACAACAGGCGTTTTGCGGATTTATTCAACACGGTCTTATACGATGGAAAACAGGTCATTCTTCCTGAAAAACTGATGGAGGCAGACAGCAATCTGTCAGGAAGCATTCAGACAAAAAAGAAGGAAGATGTCTTTGTTGAAAGAAGGGCAGATCTAATTAGAAAGTTTGCAGGGGACAGTGAATATGCCATCTTCCTGCTGGAAAATCAAAGCCATATCCACTATGGGATGCCTTTGCGGGTAATGATGTATGATGCCTTAGGGTATCGTGAAGAATGTGCAAAGAAGAAAAGAGAAAACAAAAAGAATGCAGTTTATGCAAACAGGGATGAATTCCTGTCAGGAATGCGAAAAGAAGAAAGAATCCATCCTGTATTTACTCTGGTGGTATACTATGGAGAAAAGCCATGGGATGGACCAAGAAGACTGAAGGATATGATGGTGGATATGCCAAAATGGATGGAGAAAAGCTTCAGCGACTATTCTATGAACCTGCTGGAAATACGGTCAAGTGAACATGCATTTCAAAACGAGGATGTAAGCAGGCTTGTTTATATGATCCAGCACATCTACAGAAAACAGATAGAAGAGATGAAAAAAGAATGTGCAGATGTGTATGTAAAAAAAGATGTCATAAAGTTGGCAGGAGTCATAACAGAAAATGAAGAAATCATAAGGTATGCGGAAGAACATAAAGAAGAGGAGGTACTTAATATGTGTGAAGCAACGAAACAGTGGGAAGAAAAAATAAGAAATGATGTCATCAACATGATGGGAGTAAGAAAAGAAGGAGAAGAAAACCTTGCACCTGAAGAAGCAATTGAAAGATTAAAAACAGAAGGAGAAGCAAAAGGAAAAGCTAAAGGTATTCTTGAAGGAAGGGAAAATGAAAAAATAGAAATAGCAGAGAAAATGAAGGCAGAAGGATTTGACAATGCTTTGATTGAAAAACTAACAGGAATCCTTCTACATTAGAGTTACATACAGAAGCCTCTTTGTGTATATTCACATGAAGAGGTTTCATTTTAAGTATGGTAAATACAAAATAAAATAGGTTTTACCAAGAACATTTTAACACAAACAACATTCAATAACTTGAATAAAATACAACATTAAGACGAAGAAAATTGATTTTCATTAAATCAAAAAGATTATCTGATAAATATATGAACAGATAATCTTTTTGTTATACAAATCTATGCTAGTTTTCTTTTAATCTGCCTGTGGATATACCAATTGTTCTTCACTCCACTCTTTTATTACTTCTCTATAGCTTCTTGCATACTGTTTTGCTTTCTCAAGGCTTTCCTGTTCTTTCTTTTCCAACTGGAGCATACGCTCCTCATAACTCTTTGTTGATCTTGCCATAAATATCATCGTCCTTTCTTTTTTCTACCAAACATAAGTTTCCTGTTGTCTGTCAGACGAAGTACATGGTATAATCTGCTTGCGTGTAGGTATATCATGGCTTCGGTCTGATAAAACCTTTGGCGGTTTCTTCGGGAACCGCCTTTTTAAGTGGAACCGTTTCTTGTGACGGCTTTCACATTTCCTTTATCCCTTAAGTCCCTGCCCTCATTGGCTTCCATGAAAAGTTCCAGCATATCCGTTTTAATCAGGACTTTCCTCCCGACCTTTAATACCGGAAGTTTCTTCCACTCCACCAGTTTTCTCAGGGTGTTCCTGCCGATTCCCGTATAATCCGCAGCTTCCTCAATAGATAAGGCAATCTTTCTTTGCGTCATGTGACCACCTCCTTATAAATTGCATTATGCAATTTCTTTTGTGCTGTCAGTATAGCGTGTTTATATCATCTTGTCAAGCATTACGAAATCATATTGTTTATTGTTTAATTGCATATTGCAATATTGTTTGTTATGTGGTATAGTAATGACATACCGAAAAAGGAGGCACATCAGCATGAAAGATAAAGAATTACGCAAGCTGATCGGTAGCAGGGCAAAACAGCGCCGTACAGAATTGAATCTGACACAGCCTTATATCGCTGAAAAGATGGGTGTGACTGCATCTACGATTCAGAGATATGAAGCCGGAACGATTGACAATACAAAGAAAATGGTGCTGGAAGGTCTTTCAGAAGCTCTCCATGTATCTGTGGAATGGCTCAGAGGGGAAACGGACGAATATGAAACCGACATTACGGATAAAAGAGAATTACAGATTCGTGATGCCATGACGGATATTCTCAAACAGTTACCTCTTGACCTTACGAAAACAGAAGATGCTTTTTCCAAAGACCTACTGCTGTTAATGTTGAAACAATATGAACTGTTTTTGGATTCGTTCCAGTTCGCCTGCAAGAATTACAAAGGCAATACCAAAGAAGCGGACATTGCAAAAGTAATGGGGTTTGAATCGAATGATGAATATAACGAGATCATGTTTCTCAGGGAGATCACCCATACTGTCAACGCATTGAATGACATGGCAGATATTGTAAGGCTCTATTCCAAGAAACCGGAAACAGCAGAACAACGGCTTGCAAATCTTTTATCCGAAGTTATGTACGAGGATTCTGAATCGGTATAGTAAGATAATCGGAGTTATGATATACTTACACGCAAGAAGCATTTCAGCAGTTCCGATTGTCTGATATCGAAAGGAGACATACGATTATGGCAAAAGGATCTGTTAGAAAGAAAGGAAAGAAATGGTACTACCGCTTCTATGTAGAGGACGCAAGCGGCAAAATGGTTCAGAAAGAATATGCCGGAACCGAAAGCAAAAGTGAGACAGAAAAACTTCTCCGCAAGGCACTGGAAGATTACGAAGATAAGAAATTTGTTGCAAAAGCAGATAACCTTACCGTAGGTGAACTTCTGGACATGTGGGCAGAAGAAGAACTGAAAACCGGAACACTCAGTAATGGCACAGTGGAAAATTATCTCAGTGCAATCCGTTGCACTAAGAAACACCCGATTGCAGACCGTAAACTGAAAACAGTTACTGCCGAACATTTACAGGCATTTCTTGATCTGCTTACATTCGGTGGCGAATTTCCAGACGGAAAAGTGAGAAAAGGATACAGTAAAGATTATATCCATTCTTTTTCCGCAGTGTTGCAGCAGTCATTCCGTTTTGCAGTATTTCCAAAACAGTTAATCAGTTTCAATCCGATGCAGTATATTAAGCTGAAAAAACAGGCAGAGGAAGTTGACCTCTTTTCCGATGATGAAGTCGAAGATGGCACACAGCCGATTTCACATGAGGATTATGAGCGACTTATCAAGTATCTGGAAAAGAAAAATCCACCTGCGATCCTGCCGATTCAGATTGCATATTATGCAGGACTTCGCATCGGTGAAACCTGTGGTCTTACATGGCAGGACATCAACCTTGAAGATCAATGCCTGACCATTAAAAGAAGTATCCGTTACGACGGTGCAAAGCATAAAAATGTGATTGGAACGACCAAGCGAAAGAAAGTAAGGATTGTTGATTTTGGAGATACGCTGACTGAAATATTGAAAGCAGCAAGACGGGAACAACTGAAAAGCCGGATGCAGTACGGGGAACTTTACCACCGCAACTACTACAAAGAGGTGCATGTGAAAAACAGGGTGTATTATGAATACTATCACCTTGACGGAACACAGGAAGTCCCGGCAGATTATAAAGAAATATCCTTTGTCTGCCTCAGACCGGATGGCAGTCTGGAACTGCCGAGTACACTCGGCATTGCTTGCAGGTCAGTATCAAAAAAGCTGGAAGGATTTGAGGATTTTCACTTTCACCAGTTACGACATACCTACACCAGCAACCTGCTCTCGAATGGAGCTGCTCCGAAAGATGTACAGGAACTGTTAGGACATTCCGATGTCAGTACCACAATGAACATTTACGCTCACTCAACAAGAAAAGCAAAGCGGGATTCCGCAAGACTTCTTGATAAAGTAGCGAGCAACGCTTAAATAAAAATTTCCCTTATTTCCCTTGCGGATTCCTCACAAGGGTAAAAATAAGGGAAAATACATATCATTTCACTATCTAAGGGGCTAAAAAGCCTGTAAAATAAGGAAAACTCAGGAAATCTCTCCACAAATACCGATTTATCTATTGTTCTTTATACTTCCTTTCAACGCACAAACTATAAATCGCCATGATTACTACCGTTTCTATCATTACTCCCAATACTGACAGTAAGATAAATGGAGAATTCTGTTCTGAACACAATGGCAGTCCCAATGCAATCAAAATCACTCCATAAATCATAAGCAGCTTACCAACCACACGATTGTATCCCGTTACATCATTTTATAACACGAAATCATTGTAAAAGATTATCCATGGCAAATCGAATCATTATCTCACCATCCTTCTGTAAATAGTATAGTGCATTTTTATGATCTATTTAAGCATATTTTAAATATTTTTTCTGACCTCTATATGCTTTCATTTTACATTTTTTCTTGTCAAAGCAAAACCGCCGCAGCCACCAGAAACTTCTTTCTGATGACCACAGCGGTTTATTTGCTGCATTTTTAAGATACTGTTTTTGTTATTTCACTCTTGTCAGATTCATTCGTTTCAGATAGCTCTGCGTCTCTGCTACAACCACTCCGCTCAGGGAGAGCAGTGCGATCAGGTTCGGAATCGCCATCAGTGCGTTGAAGATATCGGCGATCACCCATACTGCGGATACGGTAAAGTACGGTCCGATAAAGACTGCTGCTATGTACAGCCAGCGGAAGATCTTCAGGGCTGTTTTGTTGCTGCCGGAAAGATATGCCAGACATCTCTCACTGTAATAGTCCCATCCGAGGATGGTGGTAAATGCGAAGAACACCAGACACATCATCAGCAGAAATGCACTGACCTGTGGTGCAAACGGAAGTCCATGCTGAAACGCATTTGTAGTAACTGCCACACCTTCCAGTCCGATATTCCAGGAACCGGTGATCACAATGGAAAGTCCGGTCATGGTACATACAACGATCGTATCGATAAAGGTACCGGTCATGGTAACCAGTCCCTGACGTGCCGGCTCTTTTGTCTGAGCGGCTGCGGCTGCGATCGGGGCACTTCCAAGTCCTGCCTCGTTTGAGAAGATACCTCTTGCGATACCTTTCTGCATTGCCACAATGATCGCCCCAAGTGCTCCGCCGGCGGCTGCACGCAGACCAAACGCACTGGATACGATCTCTGCGACCGCTGCCGGAATTTTATTCGCATTTAAGATCAGAAGCAGCAGAGAAATCGCAATGTATATAACTGCCATAAACGGCACAACGATCTCAGATACTTTTGCAATACGTTTCAGTCCTCCGATAACAACCAGTCCGACGCAGACGGTAAGGATCAGTCCTGAGATCACAACTGCAAGCGTATAATCTCTTCCCAGCAGATGGATCACATTCTGTGCATTCGGATCAAAGAAGTTACCGACGGCACTGGTGATACCATTTACCTGTGTAAAGGTTCCGATACCAAACAGGCCTACCCCCATTCCGAAAAATGCAAAAAGCTTTGCCAGCCAGGTCCATTTTTTGCCCATACCGTTTTCGATATAGTAAAACGGACCTCCAAGGATATGGCCATGTTTGTCGGTTGTACGGTATTTGATGGCAAGAAGACCTTCGGAATATTTCGTTGCCATACCAAACAGGGCTGCAATTTCCATCCAGAATAACGCTCCCGGTCCTCCGGCTACGATCGCGGTTGCCACGCCGACAATGTTTCCGGTACCGATAGTAGCGGAAAGTGCGGTACACAGTGCTCCGAAACTTGTGACTTCTCCGTGGCCGCTCTCTTCATTTTCAAACATGTACCTGAGTGCTTTTGGAAGTTTTGTGATCTGGATACCTTTCAGACGGATGGTAAGATAAATACCAGTCAAAAGAATTGCTACGATCAGCGGGACACCCCATACCAGATCATCAACGTGCTGCAAAAAATTATTTACTGCTTCGAACATTACTCTCTCTCCAATCCTGATAATTTATTGGCTGCTGCTGCCGGAATGTACTCTTTGAATCTGTATGTGACCGTTTCTTTCGGCTGCCTGATACTGTCACTGACGGATTCTTTGGATTGTCCGGAAACAACAAAAGAGCTGATCCTGCAATCAGCCCTCCAAAGAGTAGAACATATTTAGACTTTTCTCTGTCCTTTTGCCTGAGAGATAAGCAGCAGATCTGCTGCCGTACACCTTCGGCGCCCGTTCTATGAGACTCTCCAGAGTACGCTGTGATTTACTTCAACACAACGTGTTCTAATTCTAGCATATCTGAAGAGTCTCTGCAAGAAAAATTTATTCTTTTTTAATAATTTCTTTCAAAACAGCAAACAATTTGGCAGTTTCAATCGGTTTTGCCAGATGTCCGTCCATTCCTGCTTCTCTGGAAGCCCTGCGGTCTTCTTCAAATGCATTGGCAGAAAGTGCGATGATCGGAATCTTTGCAAGTGCTGCATCCTCCAGACTGCGGATCTGCCTGGTCGCCTCATAGCCATCCATCACCGGCATCTGAATATCCATCAGTATTACTTCATAATATCCCGGCTCTGAATTTTTGACTTTTTCCACTGCTTCTGCGCCATTTTCGGCTACCTCTACACAGATTCCTTTCTGGCTCAGCAGTTCTTCTGCAATCTCACAGTTCAGATCGTTATCTTCTGCCAGAAGTACTCTTTTTCCTGAGAACTCCAGTTGTTCACTGTCCTGTTCCACTATCACATTCTCTTCTGGCAGGTCATTTTCTTCTTTCGGCGGCTTCAGCTTAAGGCTCAGATCCAGGATCACTTCTGTACCTTGATTTTTCTTTGAACGAATCTCCATGCTTCCGCCAAACAGATCCACGATCGATTTTGTGATGCTGAGTCCCAGACCGGTTCCGGTAATTCCGCTGACAGTCGATGTTTCTTCCCGCTCAAATGGTTCGTATATTCTTTTCAGAAAACTTTCCGTCATGCCGACTCCATTATCTTTCACCAGTATCCGGTAGCCTGCCACACCATTGTGTTCTTTTTCTGTCTGACAGACCGTAATGGTAATCTCTCCGCCCTCCGGAGTAAATTTGTTTGCATTTCCTACAAGGTTGATCAGCACCTGCTTCAGTCTCAGCTCATCGCACCAGATCTCTTCGTTCTGAATTTCACAGAAGATAATCTGCAGCTTCTGCCCTTTTTCCTGAACCTGACCTACCATGATAGTATTCAGTTCCCCGAAAATCTGGGAAATATTACATTTTGTTTCCTTCAGCAGGACTTTGCCGCTTTCAATACGGCTCATTTCCAGAATATCATTGATCAGTGCCAGCAAATGCCTGCTTGCTATGGAAATTTTGGTCAGATATTTTTTCTGCTGAATAACATCCCCATCTGCTTTCAGAGCAAGATCGGTAAAACCAATGATCGCATTCATTGGCGTCCGGATATCATGTGACATATTAAACAGAAAACGGCTTTTACTGATGTTGGCAGCATACACTTTCTGAAGCAGTCCTTCCATTGCCAGCGTTTCTTTCTCTGCGTTCTGATATCTTCTTTTCTTTTCGCGCAGTTTAAGACAAAGAATCGTGATCACATAACATCCTCCAAACAGAAGCACACACAGTCCAAGCACAAATCTTGGATGCATACTCATATACCTTTCCAGACTGATATTTTGTGCTTTATAACTGGTATGCTCCGAAATAATGCGTTCCACTTCTTCTTTTGGCAATGTATGAATACATTTCGTCAAAATACCGCTCAGTTCATGGCTGATCTGACTGCTGATCACAATCTGATACGCATAAGACGGTTCATTCAGAACCGTATAAGCAAGACTCCCTGTTTCGTCCTGATTGACATATTCCTGTGCGGTATAAAAATATACATAAGCGGCATCTGCCTTTCCATCGCGTACTGCTTCCAGGGCCGCCGTCCTGTCCGGATAATCAAGCACCTTTACCCCTTTTGTCAGATCATCTTCTATTCCCTCTTCTCCCTGATAAGAAGCACGCGCTACTGTTTTAATATCTCCCTGAAAATCTTTCCTGGTCACTCTTGCCAGCTTAAGTTCTATATAAGAATCAGTAACTGACAAATCCATCTCTTCCAACTGCGACTCAGAAGAGATGCGTGCATCCATGAACAGATCAATCTCCGGGTTCCCCCGCCAGGAAAGATATTCTTCCCTGTTTTCCGGAACACGTACCTCATACGAGAGTCCGGCCTCCTTCATGATCAGGGCAAAAATATCCGGCAGAATTCCTTTCAGTTCTCCGTTTTTTTCATAAGAATATGGCTCGCGGTCGATGCTGCAGCATGCAACCAGCTTTTTATCTGATGATGCATACTGCCGGATCAGTTCCTTTTCCCTCTCTGTAAAGGTCAGTTCCGCATCATTTTCGATTGCAAAATACTTATATGAGAGTTTTTGTGTCCAGTCATTTTCTGTTGTATTTAACTGATCGATCGCATAATTGATTTTTTCCAGAAGTTCCGTGTTGCCTTTTTTTACGATAACGTAAAAATCAGATTCATTAAATTTTTCAAGAATCCGCTCATTGCGGATGGCACGGATAGAACTGGTAACGATCGCATCCAGTTTTCCCGCCTGCAGATCTTCTTCCAGTTTCTCCATGGAATCATAAATTTTGCTGCGATAGGTGAATCCTTTTTCTTCCGCAAGTTTTTTAAACTGTGTATTTCTGCTGCTTCCTTCCAGCATGCCAACCATAATATCCTGATAAGTCCGGTAATCGCTGGAAATAATATTCATGTTGTCTGCCCGGACATTCAAAGAACCATAGCTGATTCCGATCGGCTCAGAAAAATCAAACTTTTCTTCCCTTTCCGATGTTTTCTCTGCGGAAGTCAGCAGATCGATCTCACCGTCTTCCAGCATCTTCTGCATATCTGACCAGCTTTTATCATATCCGGCATACTCGAACCTGACATCCATAAACCGGGATGCCATGCGCAGGAAATCATAGCCATATCCGCTGCGTGTTCCATCCTCCGCTGTCATATGGTAACCTTCAAACGCAAAAAAACCTGCTTTTACTGTTTCTCTGTTTCCGTCACCTGACTGTCCTGCAAAAGTCTGTCTGCCGCTGCCAAGCAGCAGACAGACACTCAAAGCCAGAAATATCAGGTATTTCCAGAAACACTTTCTCTTTTCTTTTTCTCTTACATCCATCATATGTTATTTCTTTAACTGTTTATCTGCTGTACTGTTTTACAAGTTCCACCAAAATTGCAGTGCTTTTATCCATACCTTCTGCCGTAATGTGTTCATACGGTCCGTGAAAAGCATAGCCGCCGGTTCCCAGATTCGGACAAGGCAATCCCATAAAACTCAGTCTTGCACCATCTGTACCACCGCGGATCGGCTGCACCTTCGGCACGACTCCCACCTGTTCACATGCTTTTTTTGCATTTTCGATCAGATGAAAACATGGACGGATCTTTTCTGCCATGTTTCGATATTGTTCTCTGATCTGAAGATCAACCGTTCCCGCACCGTATTTCTGATTCATGGCATCTGCGATTTCTTTCAGTTTCTGCTGTTTCTGTGCAAACTTGTCCGCATCGTGGTCACGCACAATATATACAAGCTCTGCTCTTTCACAGCTGCCGTTTATTTTGATCAGATGATAAAATCCTTCATAGCCTTCTGTCTGCTCCGGTGTCTCTTCCTGAGGCAGCATCATCTGAATCTCACATCCGACAGCTCCGGCATTGATCATGATGCCCTTTGCACTGCCCGGATGCACATTGACACCCCGAATCGTAAAAACAGCTTCGCAGGCATTGAAATTTTCGTATTCGATCTCGCCTTCCGCACCGCCGTCAACCGTATAGGCAAAATCTGCTGCAAATCCCTCTACATCAAAATGATCTGCCCCTCTGCCAATCTCTTCGTCCGGCGTAAATGCAAGACAGATCTTCCCATGCGGCACATCACTTCGCAGAACGTATTCTGCCATCGTCATAATTTCTGCAATACCTGCTTTGTCATCTGCTCCGAGGATCGTCGTTCCGTCTGACGTGATCAGCGTACGTCCCTTCAGGCTCTTCAGATGCGGAAAAAGTACGGTATCTAAAACTCTGCCGCCTTCATCAAAAACAAGATTCTGTCCGTCGTAATTTTCATGAAGAACCGGATGGATCGGATTTTCCGTAAATTCTGAAACGGTGTCCATATGGGCGATAAATCCAAGAGATGGATTGTTCTCATAACCTTCCGTTGCCGGAATCGTACCATAGACATAACATTTTCCGTCAACAGCGGCATTTTCTATGCCAAGTTCTTTCATTTCTTCTACAAGCCGCTCCGCCAGTTCAAACTGGCAGGAACTGCTCGGTGTCTCCATACTTTCTTCGCTGCTCGGTGTTTTTACTTTGACATATTCCAACAATCTTTCATATGCACGCATGATTTTCTGCCTCCTGATCCTTTCTCAGATACCAGAAGCCGGAATTCTTCCTGCCATGGCATCTTTTCTTATCAGATATTATAATCCTCTTTGGCAGCCAGGACAACTTGAATTTAAAACTGAGGTCTGTCATTTAATTCATATGCGAGGCTGCTGCTCTTCTTTAACACTTCCCGTTTTTTATTCTGGATCCAGGCACGCCGCCTGCTTTGATCACTGCCCTGCACTTTTTCTGCCTGACTTAAGATTTCTTCGTACTCGTCATATAATTCTTTCGCATAAATATCACAGGAAATGGCTTTTTCCATATTGACAAAACTTTCTTCATAATCTTCTTTTTCCAGTGCACTATAAGCCAGATATTGATAAACTTCTGCCAGATGTGTGTTGTGCGTCAGGATCTGTTCCGCAGCCAGGGCTGCTTCTTCGGCACTCCGGCTTCCTTCCATCACTGTAAGCTGTGCCGGCGTATAAGCAGCATAAAAGCTCAGTGCCTTCCTGGATTCTCCGGCATGATCGAGCAGAAACGGTATGCAGAAATAAATACATCCCACACTTATAACTGTCAGAAAAATACAGTCTTCGATCTTTGTCTTTTTCTTTAAAGTACCCTCTGCTTTACCATAATCCAGACACAGAAGTCCCAAAAGCCCGATCGCAATAAACTGCAGATCAAAATCAATCAGCATATACAGCATCACCAACAGCAAGATCTGTTTCTGCATGCATATAAAAATCAACGCTTATGTTGCGTAATGTCTGCAAATTTCCAAAATTTCCAGTGGTAGTTTTTTTTGTTTTCGACTATAATAGACTGGAAAATACATTTGAAGCGATACAGCATTACCACTGTATCAGAATGGAGGACATAATGGAAATTGTATGCTTAGACCTGGAGGGTGTACTGGTACCTGAAATCTGGATTGCTTTTGCAGAAGAAACAGGCATCCCGGAATTAAAGAAAACCACCAGAGATGAACCAGACTACGATAAACTGATGAAGTATCGTCTTAATATTTTGAAAGAACATAATCTGGGACTGAAAGAGATCCAGGAAACCATTTCAAAAATCGATCCGCTCCCTGGAGCAAAAGAATTTCTGGATAAATTAAAAGAACTGACACAGGTTATCATTATCAGCGATACTTTCTCTCAGTTTGCAGGTCCGCTGATGAAAAAACTCGGCTACCCGACTATTTTCTGCAACTCACTTGTTGTTGCTGATGACGGAGAAATCGTTGATTTCAAAATGCGCTGCGAAAAATCCAAATACACAACTGTCAAAGCTCTGCAGTCCATCGGCTACGATACGATCGCAAGCGGCGACAGCCATAACGACCTTGGCATGATCCAGGCAAGCAAAGCAGGCTTTTTATTCAGAAGTACCGATGCGATCAAAGCAGAATACCCGGGATTGCCGGCATTTGAGAGCTATGATGAACTTTATGATGCGATCAGGAACGTGATTGAGGGATAGGCGGAGCGTCTTCTTAACATGCAGGATGCCAGGGGCAAATTTTTTTGACCCTGGCATCTTTTTATTTCGGGCAACAAAAAAAGCGGGTGATGGGAATCGAACCCACGTATCCAGCTTGGAAGGCTGGTGTTCTACCATTGAACTACACCCGCATTTCTCAATGCATCACCTATGATAGCATACCTTTCATGAAAATGCAAGAGAAATTTTTATTTTTTTGAATTTTTTATGTCTGTCTAACGAAGCCATTCTTTTACTGCTTCCACATCTACTTTCAATGCAAGGGCAATTTGCTCAATCGGCATATGAAGTTCAGTAAGAGTAATAGCAGCATCTTTTTTTGCAGTATTGATACCATCATTAAATCCATCAGCTACACCGGCTTCATATTCTGCTTTTCTGAGTTTCCTCTCTTCCTCTTCTTTATCGTATTCGAATATACTCATCGAAATCACCTCCGATTTATTTGCATGAAGAAATTCGGAGAGAATATCGTTACGAATACATTCATCGACAGCCAGCTTAACGGCTTCATTCAATTCCAATTTCTTCGCATACTTACGGACACAATTTACATACTGTGCGTATTCTCTTAAAGTCCGGCATTGCTCCATCAGCTCTTCATTATGTCCCTCGTTGATGTTTATTGTCAGCACTTCCAATTCCAGTTTTGGTTCCCCAGACAGATTTTCAAAAGCTTCCGACAAATGGTTTATCCAATGATCGTTCTTTTTTTCAGTCCCATTATAAAATACAATAAATTGTGGTGCTGGGATTCTCAACAGTTTGGAAGAGTAAAGCGATTTATGATCGACTAATTTTTGATATTCTCTGGAAATGTAGAATAGATCTCGCAGCGGCATATTTGGATTATAAGTAGACTGATGTTCATATAAGAACAAATCCGTACCAATAATAAACGCCAGATCATTTTTCATTCCCATATAAATAGCATTTTTCAGTGTGACAATCTCAAGCATTTCCGGATCATCGTAATGGGAATCGCTGACTGCATTATAAAGCGACAATAAATTCTTCCGGTCAGAAAACAGCATGCG
>OLQG01001671.1_pt1 | contig 13128 bp, 20 predicted proteins | sample 1672221 | NCBI WGS metagenome assembly OLQG01 (sample SAMEA3136660, study PRJEB25190) | human gut metagenome | biome: human gut; feature: human-associated habitat; material: faeces | place: Austria | collected 2013
CTTTGAGCGAAAAGATATGCTGGTTGCTCTTGGCGGCGGTGTCGTTGGAGATCTGACAGGATTTGCCGCTTCTACTTACCTGCGCGGTATAGATTTTATTCAGGTTCCGACCACATTACTGGCACAGGTAGACAGCAGCATCGGAGGAAAAACCGGTGTAGATTTTAATTGTTATAAAAATATGGTCGGTGCATTCCATCAGCCTAAGCTTGTTTATATGAATCTTTCAACCCTGAAAACCTTAACGGATGAACAGTTTGCATGCGGAATGGGTGAAATTCTGAAGCATGGTCTGATTCGTGATCGTTCCTATTACGAATGGACTCTTCAGCATATAACAGAAATCAAAGACAGGAATCTTGAAACACTGGAACAGATGATTTCCGGAAGCTGTGAAATTAAACGCGATGTAGTTGAAAAAGATCCAACGGAAAAAGGAGAGCGTGCACTCCTGAATTTTGGTCACACACTCGGTCATGCTATCGAAAAATTAAAAAACTTTACGCTGATGCATGGACAGTGTGTTGCCCTCGGCAGCCTGGCTGCTGCTTATATTTCCTGGAAACGCGGTATGATAACTATTAAAGATTTTCAGACGATCCAGAATGCCAATCTTGATTTTGAACTTCCAACTATTCTCGATGGACTGAATGTCGAGGAAATCATCCAGACAACGCGTTCTGATAAAAAAATGGAATCCGGAAAAGTAAAATTTATTCTTCTAAATGCTATCGGCAATGCCTGCATTGACCCAAGTGTTACCGATAAAGAAATGAAAGACTCCTTACAGTATCTTGAAAATCCGTTCATTTTAAAATGAGAAAGGGCAGAAACATGCAAAAAAAGTATCGAATGATTCTCGCTTCCGTTACTGTATTTTTTCTTGTGCTGCTGGATCAGATCACAAAACTGGCCGCCTCTGAACACCTGAAAGGAAAACCTGCTGTTTCATTGATTCCAGGCATTTTTGAACTGCAGTACCTCGAGAACAGAGGTGCTGCCTTTGGCACACTTCAGAATCAGCGCTGGTTTTTCATCCTGGTTGTTTTTATCGTTCTGGCTGCACTTATATGGTGTTTTTGGCACCTTCCGGATGAAGTACATTACCGTCCGCTTCGCGTTTTATCGGTTCTGATCGCGGCAGGTGCAATTGGAAATATGATTGACCGCATTATAAACGGATATGTCATTGATTTTTTCTATTTTTCACTGATTGATTTTCCGGTTTTTAATGTTGCAGATATTTATGTTACGGTATCTATGCCGATACTGTTTGTACTCATTCTCACATTTTACAAAGATGAGGATTTTTCATTCCTCAAACCTGGAAAACAATAATTTATGTCCTGCAGATGGGAGACAATTCATGCAAAAACTAATGATCCTACCGGAAGAAGCTTCCTTTGGAGAACGTGCAGATAAATATCTGGCTGCACAGTTTCCACAATATTCCAGAAGTTTTCTGCAAAAACTTTTCAAAGAAGAACAGATCAAAATCCAGGAGACTCCGATAAAGGCAAGTTACCGTGTAGATGCAGAAGAGATCAGCCTGACAATCCCGGATGCACAGACACCGGATATCGTACCGGAAAATATACCTCTTGATATTTTGTACGAGGATGACTCACTTCTCATCGTGAATAAACCAAAAGGAATGGTCGTTCATCCGGCACACGGGCACTACAATGGAACACTGGTCAATGCACTGATGTATCACTGCAAAGACAGCCTGTCTGGCATCAACGGAGTTCTGCGTCCCGGAATTGTTCACAGAATTGATATGGATACCACCGGTTCCCTGATCGTATGCAAAACTGATGCCGCACATAAATCCATTGCTGCACAGTTAAAAGAACATTCCATACACCGCTGTTACCGTGCGATCGTACATGGTGTCATCCATGAGGAGAGTGGGACGGTAGATGCCCCGATCGGCAGACATCCGGTTGATCGAAAAAAAATGGCCATCAATGAGCAAAATGGAAAAAGAGCGGTCACACATTTCCGTGTATTGAAACGTTTTCGGCAGTTCACTTATATTGAATGTGAACTGGAAACAGGCCGCACCCATCAGATTCGTGTGCATATGGCGTCCCTGCATCATCCTCTACTTGGTGATAATGTCTATGGTCCTGCAAAATCCCCCTGCAAATTGCAGGGTCAGACACTTCATGCCATGACAATCGGATTTGTCCATCCGGTTACCGGAAATTATATGGAATTTTCAGCCCCATTGCCATCCTATTTTCAGGAGCTTTTGCATAAACTTCCCTGAAAGAACCTGTTTTACTTTTCGGAAAAAGCTTGTAAATTGTCTGTATAATATTGTATAATTACTCCTATAACAAGGAGAAAGGGTGTGTTATATATGGCTTGTAAATCAATTATTACGATTGGGCGACAGTACGGAAGCGGCGGTCATGAGATTGGGGAAAAACTGGCAAAAGAACTTGGCATAAAATTTTACGATAAAGAGCTGCTTGACCGTGCAGCCAAAGAAAGCGGAATCTGTCAGGAATTGTTTGAACATCACGATGAAAAACCAACCAACAGTTTTCTGTATTCTCTTGTCATGGATACTTATTCTTTAAACGGTGCTTCCTCCGGCTATTCGGAAATGCCGCTGAACTACAAGGTTTTCCTCGCACAGTTCAATGCAATCAAACAAATTGCCAAAGAAGGTCCGTGTATTATGATCGGACGCTGTGCAGATTATGCACTTGCAGATTACGAAAACTGCATCAGCATATTTGTGCATGCCGATATGGATGTCCGTATCCGACGAATCGCCAGAAAATATGCTTTGACAGATGCCAAGGCAAAAGACCGTATCATCAAAACGGATAAAAAACGCGCCAGCTATTACAATTATTATTCAGACAAAAAATGGGGTGATGGATCCAGCTATAACATGTGCATAGACAGCGGTATCTGCGGCATTGACGGAACGGTCGAACTGATTAAAGATTTTATTGCATTAAAAGAAAAAATACAAGGAAAATAGAATTCTTATGAAATTTGTAATTCAACGTGTTTCACATGCAAGTGTTACTGTAGACAATAATATGATCGGCAAAATCAACAGGGGATTTCTGGTGCTGATTGGAATCGGAAGCGAGGATACCAGAAAGGAAGCGGATCTTCTGATACGCAAAATGTGTGGTTTACGTATCTTTGAAGATATGGATGGAAAAACCAATCTGGCATTAAAGGATGTAAACGGAGAAGTGCTTCTGATTTCTCAGTTTACACTCTATGCGAACTGCAGGAAAGGCAATCGTCCCAGCTTTATTGAGGCCGGAAATCCTCAAAAAGCCAATGAACTGTATGAATATATCATTGCCGAATGCAAAAAACAGCTCCCCGTGGTAGAGACCGGCAGTTTTGGGGCAGATATGAAAGTCGAACTTCTGAATGACGGTCCATTTACCATCATTCTGGACTCCAGCGAACTTATGCGATAACTGCTCATGAACATACAAAAGAAGATTCCAAATACAGTACGCTGTATCAAGAATCTTCTTTTTCCTTCGCTTCTGAAATAGATTGGATATAAAACCGCATCAGACGATATAAACTTTCTCTGTATGCATCTGGACATTCTTCCATCAGTGCATGAAAAATCGTATAATCATATACTTCCGGATCCATAGGTTTTAAATCCAGAAGATGATCTGCCGATAAATTTAACGCTTCACAAATATTCTTGAACGTATCAATTGATACACCTTTCTTTCCAGCTTCAATATCATAGCAAAAACGCGGTGTAATATTTGCCCGCTCGGAAAACTGTTCTCTGGTATATCCAAGATCTTCTCTGGCTTTTCGGATACGTTCTCCCATAATATACAGATCTAACATAACCCTTCCTCGCTTCATGTTAAAATACCTTTTTATCATAAAATGACAGGCAAACTGTCTCTTTACATTTTATCAATTTCTGAAATCTTTATACATGAGCTTTTAGAAGTTATCTTTTGAACTGACTGTTCTTTTTAATTGGCTCTTGACAATCTGGTGTAAAAAGTGGTACGGTTGTAGCGAAATATTTCTACAAACAAAAATTATGATTAAGAAGTGGTGAGGTATTGTATTATGCAGGAAATGAAACCGATCAAAGAAGGTAAAGTACGCGAGATTTACGACAACGGAAACAGTCTGATCATGGTAGCTACGGATCGTATCAGTTGCTTTGATGTTATCCTTAACAATGTTGTATCAAAAAAGGGTACCGTACTCACACAGATGTCAAAGTTCTGGTTTGAAATGACAGAAGATATTTTGCCAAATCATATGATATCTACCGATGTAAAAGATATGCCGGAATATTTCCAGCAGGAGAAATTCGATGGAAACAGTATGATGTGCCGAAAACTTAATATGCTTCCGCTGGAATGTATCGTACGCGGTTACATTACCGGAAGCGGATGGGAAAGTTACAAAAAAACCGGAAAAGTATGTGGCATTGAATTGCCAGAAGGATTAGAAGAATCTGACAAACTGCCGGAACCGATTTATACACCATCCACAAAAGCCGAGATCGGCGATCACGATGAAAACATCTCCTTCGAACAGAGTATTGAACATCTGGAAAAATATTATCCTGGAAAAGGAAAAGAATATGCTGAAAAGCTTCGCGATTATACTATTGCATTATATAAGAAATGTGCAGAATATGCATTGGAAAAGGGTATCATCATTGCAGATACCAAATTTGAGTTTGGACTGGATGAAAATGGAATCATTACCATTGGCGATGAAATGCTGACTCCGGACAGTTCCCGTTTCTGGCCTGCAGACGGATATGAGGCAGGACATGGACAGCCATCCTTTGACAAACAGTTTGCCCGTGACTGGTTAAAGCAGAATCCGGATAACGACTGGACACTTCCTCAGGAGATCGTAGATAAAACCATTGAAAAATATCTGCAGGGCTACGAAATGCTGACTGGAAAGAAACTTGTATAAAATTCCGCATAAATGCATAGAAGATAAAGTACAAAACTCTGCAGGGGATATATAAAATATCCCCTGCAGAGTTTTTCTTTTAGAAATGCCATAAAAAGTTCAGTCTTCACGCAAATGCACAGCAGTAGCCGCTTTTCGTCTTCTCGCATCGTCCATTGCTGCATAATGCTTCTTCGTAGTATTGACATCTTTATGCCCCAAGACATCCGCAACCAGATAAATATCACCTGTTTCCTGATAAAGAGCTGTTCCATAGGTACTGCGCAGCTTGTGAGGGGTAATCTTTTTTGTCGTAGTGATTGCTTTGGCATATTTTTTTACAAGATTTTCTACTGCCTGGACACCGATCCGTTTTCGCTGCGTCGAATAGAAAAGTGCATTCTCATGGCCGGCAACCGGTACGATTGCTTTTCTTGCCTCTAAATAGCTTTTTAAGGCTTTTTCCACCTCCTCACCGAAATAGACTACCATCTCAGATCCCCCTTTGCGTACAAGGCGAATTCCATTGTTACGAAAGTCAATATCATCTATGTCCAGTCCGACACATTCCGATACACGTATCCCAGTTCCAAGCAGGAGAGTAACAATCGCAAGATCACGTACTTTTGTCTTTTCATAATAAGCCTTACGCTGACCGCTTAACTGATCACCGCAATGTTCTATGTAGTCAAGAAGTGCAGCCGTTTCTCCTGCATCCAGCCGGATAATTGTTTTGTCATGAATTTTTGGCATATCCACCAGCAGAGTTGGATTTGTTTGAATTGCCTGTCTTTTATAATAATAAGAATAAAAACTTCGGAGAGAAGACATTTTTCTTTTTAATCCACGTTCCCCATTCGTAATCGCTGTCTGGTCATCTGGGTGATCGTAAAGCTTTAGGTATTCCATGTATTCCTCGATATCGACCGGTTGCAGCTGATCTAAAACAGAAACATTGATATCTGTAATATTTGTTTTAGATAAAACAGGATTTTGTGAGAGAAGAAACTGAAAAAAAATACGAATATCATAAGCATAAGAAATGCGGGTTTTTGTGGAAGTAGTTGGTTCAATAGCACGAAAATAATCCTTTGCAAATGCTGGAAGTGTTTTTAAAACTTCACGCAATTTGCGGATATTTTCCATATCTGTCTGTTCATGATAAGTAACTGTGGAAGCCATATCAAGCACCTTCTTTCTGAAATTTATTTTTTGATCTGCCCAGATATGAGCATAAAAGCGGGATGATAATAATAAAAAACGGAATCCGAAAAATCAATCAAAAATCTGTATGTGGTGTCGAAATAGTAAGATTTCAATCTATACGACAAACACATGTTTTTCAAATAGATCACAGTTTTTCGGTTTTCACTTCTTTACTGATTTCAACATATGTCACACTGCGATTCACTACAGGACATTTTACCTTTTTAATGTAATCTATACTATCACCGTACTTTTCAAAAATCAAGCCGGGATCGTCCAAAAACTCATCAGAAACACAATCTTTAAAACGAACACAATTCGCAGATGACCAAAACCGTTTTCTATGTTGTGTTAATGTTGCCAATTCCTTTGTTATATATTTACATATGTACGACGAAACACGCTCAGATGATTCTATCATACTAGCAGTTGAGAAACCATACTTCCACCCGGGCAAATTATAAATTTTCTTACCAGCTTTCACAATCCCACTATCTTCTAATTTTATACTACCTATATTAGATAATAAAGCATGTACATGCCAATGTTTGCCATCAGCATGTAACTCTGGAACCGCCAAATATTTTAAACTTGATGCATAAGATTTACGTAAATAGTTCAACCAATTACGAGCCTTAGAAGAAATTAAATTATAATCTGAACTATCCACTTTAGAACGATCAAAAGTAAGTGTAATAAAAAACTCCCATTCATTCGCACGAGCAACAGAATATATGCTGTTTTTTGTCCTATTAACACTAGAATTTATACTTCTTTCTTGACGTTTCTGTTCAAGAAGCTCGTCAAACTCGTCATCCGAAACATCATGCAACTGTAAACGGTCAAGCTTAGAAACTTGACCACCACGCAAAACTGGTGTAGAATATAAACGAACTTGAACAGAATCACCATAATCAATCACACGAAAATTATAAGCATTATCATCTTTCAAGCATACACCCTCCTTTAAAATTACTGAGAAGTGTTGCTACTGTCAAGTAATAGGGACGGCTTCGCCGCCCCGGTGTGTGCTGGAGGCCCGCACTGCGGGCACCTCCACCCCACATTCACTCAATACCAAGAACAGGTATCTTTTTCAATACCCACACAGCAAACGAATATAACTTATCAAAATTCACAACAGCAACAACCAATGGAATCATAACTTTTACAAGCTCATAAGGAACAAACAGCCACAAAATACCCAACCCCGACTTAACATATAAAAACACACGATCAACAACCAAAACTATCTGGACAGGAACCGCCGGAAGATGCACCCATCCAAAAATAATATTGATTAAAAATTTCACAACATTCAATAACGCTTGAATAATCATTCAGACTCACTACCTTTCACTACACTCGAAAATTTCTTGTAACACAGAGACAGAAAAGCACCGATCAGAGAAACAGACGAAATAAAATATAAAGCATCTTGCAAAGTATCGCCGGCAGAACCCAAATCATAAAATACACTAGAAAGATCAAATTTTTGAGAATCCCAAACTTTATGACCCATAATAGAAAAGGATGGAAAAACCAAAGACGAATCATAAGAAGATGCTGAAAACACATCCAAAAACTTCCCAAACAAATCAAAAGGAAACATAACAAAACCAAGATGCTCATTTAAAAAATCCCTCATATCATTAAGAAACCCCGGTATCACATCATTACTAGGAATCACAATACTAACAAGCATGTTTGGAAAATTAGTCACCCAATCAACAATTGTCTTAAAAAATCCACGCTTTTCCTCTCCTTGTTTTTTCTGCTCTTTCAATTGTTCTCCTGCTCTTTCTAACTGTTCCTGCTGATTTTCTTCAATAGCATCTAAAGAAGACTGTAAACCACCGCTAACCGGAACAGAAGAAAGCACAGTATTATCATATAACCACCAAACACGCAACCTAGGTGACATAACAGAGCGCCAAAAATCAAGTTTAGAATATGTATCTAATGCATTAGATTGCACAATCATTTTAACCGAAAACGGAACGCGAACAGTAAAGCCTATAGTACCCTGTGCACCTGCAGTATTATAACCATTCAAAGAAACTGTAGTATAAAACGGTACTTCAACAATAGCACCATTAGAATCACCATCCAAACCATAAACAGCACTAGATGCAGTTGCAGACGCTCCAACAGTATATGGAAGAATCCCCCTAACCATCGGTTGACCAAACGTTAACAATCCTTGATCCCCACTACGAAAATTAGCAGATCCAACAATGTACCTAAGTTTTGAATCAATAGAAAAATAGCCATAATATGCATTATTATTAGATGCACCCAAATCAACCGTAACAGCTACATCATAATAACCCGATACAGTAGACGCATACGAAACAACCCCGTTATCAACCAACTGATTATATTCAGACACGCTTTCAATAACAGGAGTGACATAGTCACAATCATAACGCAATGGAATACTTTCTGCACCATTCAACCAACAAACACGTTGACCATTAAACCATAATGCACCATCAGAAGTAGCTGCGTGAACGAAAATGTTTTGGAAGCCTAAACATAAGGAAAAGCAAGCTAAACAAAAAAATAAAACACAACGTAAATATACATGCAAGCATTTCATAATAACCCCCCGTTCTAAGATCTGGTAAACCAGAAAAATCACTATAGTATAAACCAGTAGTCACATTTTCGGAAAAATTCTCCATACCCGTAGAAAATCGTATGTCATTATTATAATTTGAAAGTGTTAACCGATAAAAAGGTGCATAACCTGATATCACATCACCACTTTTTTGAATATCCACACTAAAATACATAGTATAACTATATTGGCTATCACGATAAAAAAGATAATGGCAACCGGGCGGAAGCTTGGAAACAAACCCACGAAAATAATCAACATATGCTGAAGAAATAGAACCACCATACGAAGAATAAACTGCAATATCACTATTCATTTCCTCCATTTGTACCTTTTTATTTTCACCCATACCACAACCCCCTTAAAATTCAATACGACCACGAAAAGCCATAGTTAAAAATGAACGAACAACAAGTTCACCCATCCAAAAAACAACCGCAAACGGTAAAGCTGACTCCATAATTTCCTTGAAAATATCCAAAGCAATACTCATTTTACACGCTCCCTTCCATTCCATTCTTTATTATATCGTTTCATCTTTGCATATGTATCATATGCATCATACAATGCAGGATAATGAAACCAAACATAACGATGATCTACAACAGCAACTAATTTTCCATTTTCTTCATGACTTTCAAAGCCATCAATATGAGTATTGATTTGAAGAAAACCAAAATAATTTTTGCACAAAATAATATCCTTAACTTGTTCACGAAGTGGCTTCGCCATTCTCATATATATCTGAGACGTGCCAACTATATGTTTTCGTTGTTTTCGCTGCTGAGAAAGTTCAACCATAACATCAATATCTATATTTTTAGATTCAAGTGAATTAAGTTCCAAATGTATCTCGTCAATAAAATACACAACACCATATTCACCATTATTGATATTTTTCAAACAATCAATACCATCATACTCATACACCTGCACATTTTCCGGTATCCCTACTATTTCAGTATTCGTCACTAAAATACACTTAGGATACTGCACTAATAATTTTCTTACATATTGAACAGCCGAAAGCGTCTTCCCAGAGCCTTGAGAACCACAAAAAATTCTTATCCCTGTAGTGCGCAATTCCTCCGGATGCTCTCTGACATAGGAAATTTTATAAGAAAAAAGTTGAAAAATATGTTTAGGGTTTAAAGATCCAGTCATATTTATATCTTTCAAAATATCACCCCTTTTATGAAAAATATACAAAAAACCTTTCTGCAGAAAGCTGGATCAGCACCACAGAAAGGTTGAAATTTAAACAAAATGCACAAAATTATACTTTCATTTTGCCTTTGCGGAATGCTGTCATTAACGAAGCAATTGCTTTACGTACACCCCACCACATAAATACAAGACCAATACCAGCTGCCACTAAAGTCGCAAGAACTCCAACAATAGTTGCTACAGAAATTTGAGAAGTCATAGCAGTAATAACACTAGACCAGTCAGAAGCTGAAACAGCCGAAGAAGTATCAGCAAAAAATACAGGCATCACAAGCCCCCCTTTCCTACTAGGTAGACAAGCCAACAAGGGACGGCTTCGCCGTTCTTGTTGGCGGTTAACAGTATCTTCTATCTTCACACTGTCAAGGGCTTCGCAAGTGACAAGTCACCCTTGACAGTGTTTAAGATCTCTCTAACCGATAAACTCAACACTAGCAATCTTAAATGTTCCCTTATCAGTGTTCAGACGTCCTTTAAAAACATAATCCTGCCGATAGTCAATGTTAGGCGGTACTGCATCAGCAGTACACTTAACCATACCACATTCGCCGTCATCCATCATAATACCAACCTTATACCCTGTAACAGTTTTGCCATCATCAAAAGTATAGTCTGTACTCTTACACGAAAGCAAACAAGCTTTAAACTCAACATCAATAAACATATAATATCCCCCTTACTTCTTAAAAAATCTAAAAGAATTATCAAGATCATATCCTAATGATTCCATATAATGAACAGTAGCATGAAACTGCAATTGTTCATTCTGTGCACGATACATAGCATCTTCAGAAGCAGACAAACCACCACCAAAAATTTTATCACGCACACACTTCAATGCCATATCCAAAGACATTTCATCATTTAAATAAGCTAATACATAATCAGTCATAACAAAACCACCTTCCCAACCATCTTTCATATCTTTGATTTACCTAAATTCTATCACATTATATTGCAAAATGCAATAGACAAAAATAACAAAACGTAATATAATAAATTATACAAAATCTACAATCAGAAAGGAGGAGGTCAAATGCAGGAAATGAAAAACGAATACAGTAAAATAGTTGGAAACAATATAAGAAAATATCGAGAAATGAACTACATGAGCCAAACAGAACTAGCAAATAAAATTGGAGTCAAACAAGCTGCAATTTCATTGTATGAAAATGGAGACCGGGACCCAAGCACAGAGTTAATATATAAATTGTGTGATACATTACAAATAGATTTTAACGAACTATACAATCCCATAGGTATACTATAAAACGTAATCTAGTTTGAAAAACATCCATTTTTCACACAGATAATAACGGGAAAAGAGCCGCAGACACTAAATAGCGCCTGCGGCTCTTATTTATGATCTGGATGTGAAAAACACCGACACGTTTTTCAAATAGATCTGCGTAGATTTCTGGTTTCCCGAACCTTTTTCGGTTTTTTTCATGATTTTGATGCATTTTGTTGCCTGTCTGCTTTATGTTTCTTTTTCTGTGTTTTATTCTTCAAACTCTGCTGTTACCATAAATCCACGCGGCGTATGTTCAATATTTACGATAACGCCTTCTCTGGCTTTGATACGGTCTGCATTTTTAAAACATCCGGACATTGCAACGGCTGGCTCAATAATATAACTGAAGTTCATATTGGTCTGAATTTCCGTTATTTCCACATGATCGCCAATCTGTACCAGATTTGGACGTTCCATCTTAAATTTTTCCTGTCTCATATACAATGCATTTCCTTTCTTTTTTATGTATCTGAAAGATCCATATCTGCTTCACCTGTTATCTGTCCCTTCAGATCTGATATTCCCAGTATAACATAATCTGTTTTGACGGTCAAAAAAGAACATATTTTCGCGAATATTTGTTTGCTTTTTCCGATATTCTATGATATGATACATATGATGACAGAGTCAAAAGGTCTAAATCCACATGAGGAACAATCCGCAGGCATCATAGTTGGGGGCTTTTGACACCCACATCATACTATTACCAAATTGGAGGTGCATACATGTCTCAGCAAAACATTACAGAAAAACAAAAAGAAATTTTGGAATACATAAAGTCTGAAATTTTAAAACGTGGTTTTCCGCCTGCAGTACGCGAAATCTGCGAAGCCGTACATTTAAAATCTACTTCTTCTGTCCACTCTCACCTGGAGACACTTGAAAGAAAAGGCTACATCCGCCGCGATCCGACTAAGCCACGTGCAATTGAAATCCTGGATGACAGTTTTCAGCTTTTACGAAAAGAAATGGTCAACGTTCCGATTGTAGGTAAAATTGCAGCCGGTTCTCCGCTTCTTGCAGTGGAAAATATCGAATCTTACTTTCCGATCCCTTCCGAATACCTTCCAAATGCCCAGACTTTTCTGTTAGAAGTCCAGGGTGAAAGCATGATAAATGCCGGTGTACTTCCGGGAGACCATATTCTGGTACAACAGCAAAATAACGCTGAAAATGGAGAAATGATTGTAGCATTGATTGATGATTCTGCCACTGTAAAGACTTTTTATCGTGAAGATGGATATATTCGTCTTCAGCCGGAAAATGATACTATGGATCCGATTCTGGTTCAGGAAACACAGCTCCATATTTTAGGAAAGGTGATTGGTGTATTCCGATTCTTTTCCTGATAAATATCCAGTTAAAAATAAGAGCATACTCCCATCTGCATTTTTTACTTCCGGTTTATGCTCTTATCTCTTTTTTTATTTCCTGATCTTTACAGTTCTTCCAGGCTGATGTTCTTTCCATCTCTCCAGATACGCTCCAGATCATAGAACAGACGGTCTTCTTTGGAAAACAGATGCACAATGATATCTCCATAGTCCATCAGAATCCATGTTGACTTATTATTTCCTTCAATCTGCTTTGCATGCAGCCCTGCTTTGAATAATGCTTCATCTACAGCATCCTGCATTGCAGTCAGCTGATTCTGGTTGTTTCCGTTTGCAATAATAAAATAATCGGCGATAGAGGAAACTCCTGTAATATCAATAACGGTTACATCCTCTGCCTTTTTATCTCTGAGCGCTTCTACGGCGGTCTTTACGATTTCTAATGTTTCCATGGCTGATCCTTTCCATACGGTTCATAAAATTGATAGGTTAACTGG
>OLQG01001681.1_pt1 | contig 13090 bp, 9 predicted proteins | sample 1672221 | NCBI WGS metagenome assembly OLQG01 (sample SAMEA3136660, study PRJEB25190) | human gut metagenome | biome: human gut; feature: human-associated habitat; material: faeces | place: Austria | collected 2013
AAGGAGGACGCATCTATGTCAAATTGCAAAGTGATTGCTCTGACTAACCAGAAAGCTTCCTGTATACTTTAAATAAGCCAAGAGATTGACATGAAAAAATACCTCAAGTAAATTTAGATTATTACTGACCTGGCGAGTTGGTAAAAATCTAAAGAATACAAGAGGTATCTAACATGAATCTTAAAGGCAAAAAGACAAAAAATCAAGTAGTAACAGCAAATATTTTTGAACAGCAGGAGCTTTTGAAAAAAGCAGAGGTGATCAGAGAGAAGCTTACAGCATCTACCTGGCATGAGTTGGAAACCAATGGAAAATTCGATAAAAATGCAAAGCTCTCATTTATCAGTGATGACATGCTTATTTTAGGATGTGATGTGGGTAGTGAAACCCATTATCTGAGAGCGATTGACACCAGAGGAAGAGAACTCAGTAAGTCCGCATATTCATTTCGTAATAATTGCGAAGGATTTCAGAGTGCAAAAAAATGGGCAGTAGAACTTGCTGCGAAAAATGAGAAAAAGCAGATTGTTTTGGGCTTAGAACCGACCGGGCACTACTGGTTCTGCCTTGCCACATGGATGATTGCAAATGGGATCAGTGTTGTGCAGGTAAATCCTTATGCTGTAAAACAAACGAAAGAAGTTGAAGATAACAGCCAGTTGAAGGATGATACGAAGGATCCGAAATTGATTGCAAATCTTGTGAAAGATGGAAACTTTGGAATGCCATATCTTCCAGAAAAGGTTTATGCGGAGCTTCGAAGGTTATCCATGTTCAGAGAGCAATTGAATGAGGATAGGATTCGGGCAATCAACCGGATGCACAGAGAGATGAAGATTTATTTTCCAGAATACAAGGAAGCGTTGGGAAGAGTGGAAGGAGCATTCAGCCTGGAATTATTGAAGCAGACACCATTTCCAGAAGAGATACAGACACTTGGAGAAGAGGGAATCAGACAGATCTGGCATGATGCGAAACTCAGAGGACGCGGTTATAGCAGAGTCAGAGAGATTGTAGGATACGCAAAGACGAGTGTTGGGATGAAAGATGGAGCAGAAGCATCCGCAATGGCAGTGAAATGGTTTGTGAAAGAGATCAGGGAACTGGACGAGAAACTTGCAGAAATAGAAAAACTGATGCGTGAAAAATATCAGGAGATTCCCTATGCCAAAAACATACTTGAGATATCGGGGATAGGAGAAAATACGCTTTCTGGTATCCTTGCAGAGATGGGAGATATTTCGAGATTTGATGATGTTAAGGAAATACAAAAGTTAAGTGGATTAGGTCTTGTAGCATGCAGCTCAGGAAAACATAAAGGAGAAACCAAGATCAGTCATAGAGGACGCAAACGGCTGAGATATTGGCTGTTTCAGGCAGCAAAGTCAGCAGTGGCACATGCGGAGGAATTCAAGGAACTCCATGTGTACTACACGACCCGTGCAGATAATCCACTGAAAAAGATGCAGTCATTGATTGTCATAGCCTGCAAGCTTTTGAGAATCATCTATGGGATTCTGAAAAATGGCACGGTCTATGATCCGAAGAAGATGTTGAGGGACATCAGACGTCCAGAAAAGAAGGAAGTGATTGCAGCATAAGACCGTCGACAGAATGAATGATTCCAGAGCCTTGCGGGGTTCCAGATAATTCTGAAACCGGGCAGGGTTCTGGAAAGAAACCCGATAACGATGTTGTACCTGTAGTACGACATCATCACGAAGACCAGCGAAACGAGACAGGGTGATGCGTCCACGGAATATCCGTACCTTGTGGAATGGGCGGGTCAGTAAAATCAAAATACAAACAAGAGCTGTAGCTTGCAGTAGTTTCCTCCGTAGGGCATGACCCTGTTAGAAAGCTTAGCGGGCACTCGGTGTATGAACAGGTGGGACGAAGGAAGTTGGTACAGGATACCATTAGACACGGAAGGTTCACCATCATAGTTGAACAGAGGAATTATGGCCTTAATAAAGCAAAAGGAATGGATGCTTTATTAAGAGAACTCTTTTTCAGCTATTCAGTACAAGATACTATGACTGTCATGCACTGTTAGCTCTGTTTTAAGAGGTAAATATTTAAAGAAAAGCCCATAAAATCAATGATTTAGGGCTTGACATTATAGGAAGGAGGAATCAGGGATAAATTAGCGGATAATAGGATGATAAATAAAATCGAAAAATTACTTCAAGAGGCAAGAACACATGTTGCAGTTGAAGTGAATAATACTCTTCTAAGAACATACAAGGAAATTGGCAAATTGCTGGTTGAAGATATTGATTTGCATGAAAATGAAGAAAATTCAAGAATGCCTTGGCATTCTTGAATTCAATATACAAAAAGGATACAGCCTTTTCGTGTCTGTAGTTATGTTGAAAAATAAAGAATGTGAGGAAAAGAAAACTGGCAAACTTAAGATTAAAGAAACTGATATTGGAAGTTGTAGATAATCAGTTAAGAGAAAATGACCCGCCTGTGACGAGAGAATCTTACAACAGACTGATTGACGCAGGATATTCTGTGAGTGAAGCGAAAGAAAAAATAGGTGCGGTTGTAATAGAAGAAATTTATGATGTAATGAAAGAAAATCAGCCCTATGATGAAAAAAGATATGCGCAGGCGTTACGAAACATGGTGCAGCAGTGCATAGATTATGAAGATACACATGAAATTCTGACAGAATGGGACGAATGGGACAATTTAGTTCAGGAGGGCTATGAAGCTCAGTATGAACAGAATTATGAGAAAATGATTCCGTTATGGTGGAAAGCCTGGGGAATTTTTCAGAAATTCAATTGTAAAAGAGAAGAAAGTGTATCCAAACGATCCATGCCCTTGTGGAAGTGGAAAAAAATATAAAAAATGTTGTGGAAGAAAACAGTAACGGAGATTTCAATATGCAAAGACAGTACATTTTTACAAAAAACGGATTCTATCCGGAGAATACAGGAGAAGAAATAGAAGACGAGGAATCAGCAGAATTTTTATATGATATGGGAAATATAGAGAGTCCATCAAAACTTACAGTTTCAGGATATTTCCTTTATCCTGTATCTGATGCATTTTTCAAAGAATTAACCAGACTTCCGGAGCTGGAAATTGCAAGGGATAAGATAAAAGTAGCTCCGACACAGGAATGCATTGAACGGTTGCTTAATGCAACCCCATATGCAATCGGAACAGAATTTATTGATGAAAAGTGGATACGAAACAGATTTTCAGAATTGGAAACAATTTTTCAAGGTCAGATCAGAAACTATAAAGGTTCAGTGGCAATGTATCTGGCAGAGAGAAATCAAAGCCTGCATGTACCAGAGCGTATTTTCCTTCATCTTGTAGAAAGTAAAAATGATGATGCTCCATTTGCATTTATAGCAACCTATGCATCCAGGCAGTCAGATGGAAGCGTACAGCATATGCCGCTCCAATATGCGTTGACTGAATATAGAGACGACAGAGAAAAACTCCTTACTCTTTTATCGAGTTTAAATCGCGCGGCAGAAGTCTCTCCTTTGATCGCGGAATTAATGGCAAGTGGAGAAATGTTTCACACGCTGAAATTCACAGTGGATGATGCATATTCATTTTTAAAAGATATCGAGAAAATCGAAGAGACAGGAATTTTATGCAGAATACCTAATTGGTGGAGAAAGAAAAATTCCATGTTATCTGTCAATGTAAAACTGGGTGAAGAAAAACCATCCATGGTAGGCTTTGATGCACTTGTTTCTCTTCAGCCGTCATTAGAAGTAGATGGAGTCAGACTGACACAAAGTGAGATTGAGCAGTTGCTCAGACAGACGGAAGGACTGGCATTTTTAAAGGGAAAATGGATTGAAGTCAATCATGAAAAATTAAGAAAGCTTCTGGAAGAAATGGAGGATATTCCAGAGAGCTTATCTTTTAGAGATGCAGTTCAACTGGAAATGGGAAATGACAAAATCCTTCCAGATGTTGGAATTGTAGTTTCAAATGGAGCGTGGATGTCGAGAATGCTTCTTAATCTCAGGGAACCGAATCGAATTCGAAGTGTAGCTGTTCCGAAGACTTTGAAAGCAACACTCCGGCCATATCAAAAAAGCGGCTATAGCCGGTTGAACTATATGAATCGGCTAGGATTTGGAGCATGTCTCGCAGATGATATGGGACTTGGAAAGACAATTCAGGTTCTGACATATCTTGAAAAATTGAGAAAAACAGATAAAGATGCAAAAGAGGAATTACCATTTTTAACAATTACAACATACGCAATGGCGGCAAAAATAGAACCATTGAAGGAAAAAGAATGGGATTGTCTGATTCTTGATGAGGCGCAGGCAATAAAAAATCCAACGACGAAGCAGACAAGAGAGATCAAAAAATGAAGAGTAAGATGCGGATTGCTATGACTGGTACACCGATTGAAAATGATCTTACGAACCTTTGGTCATTATTTGACTTCCTTAATCATGGTCTTTTAGGGGCTTCAAAAGAATTTCATGAGTTTTGCAAGGGATTAGAAGAGCATCCGGAAAAATATGCAAAATTGAAATCTATGATCAGTCCGTTTATGCTCAGACGAGTGAAGACTGACAAAAATATTATTTCTGATCTACCGGAAAAAGTGGAAATGTTAGATTATGCTGCCTTATCCAGAAAACAGACCGTATTGTATCGAAAAGCTGTATCGGATATGGAAAAACGTGTTCTTGAAGCAGAGGGGATTGAAAGAAGAGGAATTTATGAGAAACGTGAGCGAGTAATTGTGTTTACGCAGTTTAAGGAAATAACAGAATATCTTGCAGAATATCTGACGGGAATTTTTCATGCAAAAGGGTATGTGATCCATGGGGGTACACCTGTAAAACGCAGGACAGAAATAGTTGAAAAATTTCAAGGTGAAAGATATGTTCCGTTTATTGTGTTGTCTGTTAAGGCGGCAGGAACAGGGCTGAATCTCACGAAAGCAAATCATGTGATACATTTTGACCGCTGGTGGAACCCGGCAGTTGAAAATCAGGCGACCGACCGTGCGTTCCGTATCGGACAGACAAAAGATGTAATGGTTCATAAGTTTGTAAGCAAAGGTACTATTGAAGAAAAAATAGATGCAATTATTAATTCAAAAAAGGAACTTGCTGAAAATGTGATAGGATCAGGTGGAGAAAAATGGATTACAGATCTTAATAATGAAGAGCTGTTCTCCTTGCTTCGGCTTGAAGAATAAAAAGAACAAAATATTGTATAAGCATATGAAACGAAAAAAGAGGGAAAATAAATGAAAAAATACTGGGATGAAAGTCAGCAGTTTGAACAGCCAAGCGGCGAACTGTTGAAAAAGAATGCCGGGGCAAGTATTGAAAAGCAACGGAAAAAAGGAAAAGAAGTTCATCCGATTATAGTCAAAGGCAGAAAGATTACGAAGACATGGTGGGGAAATGCATGGTGTGAGAATCTGGAAAGATATGCAGATTATGAGTCAAGGCTGGAACGCGGAAAACGTTATGTCCGAACGGGAACGGTTGTGGATCTTCAGATAAAGAAGGGAAAAATAGAAGCAAAAGTACAGGGGAGACGAAAAACCCCATACAAGGTGGAGATACGGATCAGTCCGCTCAATCAGGAACATTGTCAGAATATCATTGAACAATGCAGTGAAAAGATTGAGAGTATGGAAGAATTGCTGGCGGGAAATTTCCCGGTTGCCATGAAAGAATTATTTGCAGGTGAAAATGGACTTTTTCCGAAGCCAAGTGAAATTAGTTTCGGATGTAGTTGTCCTGACTGGGCATTGATGTGCAAGCATGTCGCAGCAGCGTTATATGGCGTCGGAGTGCGGCTGGATGAAAATCCGTCACTTTTCTTTGAACTGCGTGGAATTAATATGGGGAAATTTATAGATGTGGCACTGGAAAACAGAGTGGAAACCATGCTTGCTAATGCAAAAAAGCCAAGTAGCAGAATTATTGATGACAATGTAAATATCAATCAATTGTTTGGAGTTTTATAGCATCCAGGAGATGTAGGCAATCTCTAAAAGAAGTATAGATGGTAAGTTTAGAACAGAAGGGAAGCGACAGCATTTGTTAGAAAAATTACGAGAACTTGGAATCAGAGATGATTTGATTGATGAGATAAAAAAATTTCGTGAAAGTTATCCGGCAGAAAAATCTTATGAGGAAAGAATTCCAAAGCTGGAGCAGTTTTATTATGGGAAAGATGTGTGGGAGCAGGCAATTACAGCTATTCTATGCGGGCAGAATCTTCTGCTTGTCGGACATAAGGCGACAGGAAAGAACCTGTTTGCTGAGAATCTGGCCGGAGTTTTTATGCGGCCGCGATGGGATGTGTCTTTTCATGTGAATATGGATGCTGCTTCCCTCATAGGGATGGATACATTTCGCGGCGGTGAAGTGACTTTCCGGCCTGGTCCGGTATATACAGCGGCAAAAACAGGTGGTTTTACGGTATTGGATGAAATTAACATGGCAAAAAGTGAAGCTATGGCAGTGCTGCATGCAACATTGGATTTTCGTAGGACCATTGACGTTCCGGGGTATGAAAGAATAGAACTTCATCCTGCAACGCGGTTTATTGCAACCATGAATTATGGATATTCCGGCACAAAAGAACTGAATGAAGCATTGGTGTCACGTTTTGCCGTCATTCAGATGCCGATGATTGCCAAAGAAAGCCTGATAAAACTGATAAGAAAGAACTCTCCGGCAATCCGGGAAGATGCGGCAGAAGAGTTAGCAGCATTATTTTTAGATTTACAGAAAAAATGTGAAAATGCTGAGATTTCTTCTAAGGCACTGGATCTTCGAGGCCTTTTGGGAGCAATCGATCTGATGGAAAAAGGACTTGATATTCATACAGCGCTAGATATGGGAATTGCGAACAAATCGTTTGATCCATATGAGCAGACATTGATCCGGGATACGATTCAGGCAAGGATTTCAAGAAAAATCCAAAGAAAGGATGTTTTTCGCAAAAAATTATAAAATATGCAAATATTTACAAGGTGACAGGAATGGAAGAGCAGGAATTAATAGAAGCGAAAAGAGCACGTAATTTTATATGGACTGCAGCAGAAAAGTATGAATTTGAACCGATGTTTCTTGCCTTTTCCCCGGATGGAACAGCAGATATGTATTTGAACCTGATTATCGGACTGGCATATAAATGGTACGATCAGGAAAAAATAGACGTATTTTTTAATCAGTTAGGAGGAAAGAACCAGGAGTTATATGAAGGGCTTCTCTGGATTGGGTTGGAAAATGCATTGTATCAAAAAGAAGAGAAGAAAAGGACAGCACTTTTGGATTTGAGGAAAGAGTATGCCAGAGAAAGCCTGAGACGTTATCGGAAATATAAAGAGTATTCCAGAATTGATCAGATACGAAACGGACATTGCAGAGAAATTTTGGGACAGTCATCAGGGTTAAAAGAGGAAGATGAGCAGATTTTACATGCGTTTTCTTTTTCAGAAGATATGTCAACGGATCAAATTCTGGAACAGACAAGAGAAAATCTGTGGAAATATTTTGCGTATCGTCCGACTGAAAAGAAGAAAGGAAATTATTTTCTGCAGAAGGTATCCGGAGTATTTCAGTCTTTTGGAAAAGTAAGTGCTACTTATGTACGTGCCAGAAATTATGATGACCAAAATACATTTTTTGATGGGAAATCGGGAATAATGGAGCGAGGCAGACACTATATATTCCAGTTGTCGCTACAGAGAAATCCGGAAGAAACAAAAAGATATGTAGAGGCATGTTTTGGGAAGAGTATCTATTCGCAAGAATACCAGGAAAAAATAGAACAAAAATTGTGTGTGGGAAATCATAAAAATTGTCATCTTTTATTTACAAAAGGGAATTCAAGAGCAAGGGAGGATGACCTGAAAGAGTCGGAGACAGAAAAAAACAGAAATAAGATCTATACCGGTGAAAATGAATTATCCAAGATAAAAGGAAAAAGAGAAAAAAAGGAAATTAGAGAATTTCAGGCAGAGACTGCCAGACAATATGAGAAGAATAAAAAACATTATGAACAGAATTATTCGATTTATCAGAATGCCATTCGAAGACTTACAGAAAAGCTAAAGATTTGTCTTGAGGAACAAGAAGAGAGATTTCCAGAGAAAGCAGCTCACGGAAAACTAAATCCACAGGAAGTGTGGAAAGCAGTCTATCTGGACGATCCAAGAGTATTTGAGAGAAAAGAAGAGGTAGAAATTCCTGGATTTTCTGTTGATATTCTCATAGATGCCTCTTCTTCGAGAAAGCAGATGCAGGAGCAGATTGCGGCACAGGCGTATATTTTATCCAAAAGTCTGAAACAATGTAAGATTCCGGTACAGATTTATTCTTATTGCAGTATCTGCGGCTATACGATATTGCACATTTTCCCTAATTGCAAAGAAGAGAGAGAGGATGAACTGTTCCGGTATGTTGCGGCGGGAAACAATCGCGATGGACTTGCACTTCGGGCGGCAGGACACTTGATGGAGAACGGCGAAAAAAGAAAAAGAATTTTACTCGTACTGACAGATGCAAGCCCGCAGGATGATCAGGATAGTGGAGAAGGTGCTTTTTATAAAAATAAAGAATACACAGATCTGCTTGCGATTCAAGATACTGCAAAAGAAGTGCAGAATCTGAAACAAAAAGGAATTCAGGTGATCGGAATTTTTATGGGAAGTGCGCGCTCTGGAGAAGTAGCAGGAAAGATTTTTGGGCAAAATCTGATTAAGATTCGAAATATCAGTGATTTTTCACAGGCGGTCGGAAGAGTATTGCAGGAAATTGTTTTTTCATGAAAAGTATTTGCACAATATATTGAGATATAGTATGATAGTGCAGAGCGTTAAAGTGACAAAGAGCTCAGAAAGGATATTTCTGAAATGGTTGTATCGTTAATTGAAAGAATTTATGCATTATTGTGGGGAGATTTGATACATGTTCCATTGCCGGGGGGAGATAGTGTGGGAATCTCATTGCTGATTATATTATTGATTCCAACAGGGATTTATTTTTCAGTGCGGACAAAAGTATTACCTTTGCGTTTGTTCCCGGATATGATTCGGGCACTGATGTCAAAGAAGGAGAATAAAGACAGTCTGTCCACGTTTCAGACGTTGATCGTATCAACAGCGACGAGAGTCGGCATGGGAAATCTTGTCGGGGTTGTAGCTGCAATTTCTGCAGGAGGTGCAGGAGCGGTCTTTTGGATGTGGGTGACAGCCCTGATTGGCTCTTCAACAGCATTTGTAGAGGCAACGCTGGCACAGATTCACAAAGAAAAAGATCCACTTTACGGAGGATACCGTGGAGGTCCGGCTTACTATATTCATCACTATATGGAAGAAAAGACAGGAAAGAAGAAAAATCATACCTTGATTGCAGTCCTGTTTGCAATTTCCGGTCTGATCTGCTGGTGTGGAATCAGCCAGGTAATCAGTAATTCAGTTGCATCTTCTTTTGAAAATGCATTTCATATTCCACCGCTTTATACAACGATTGTCCTTGTTGCAGTTGCGGCAGTGATCGTCCTTCGTAAAAACGCGACGGTAAAAGTTCTGGACCTGATCGTGCCGATTATGGCTGTATGTTATTTCTTTATTACGATTTTTGTTATTCTCATAAATATGAAAAGTATTCCATGCGTATTTGGTCGAATCTTTGAGGAGGCATTTGGAATCAGACAGGTTGTATCTGGAGGATTTGGTGCAGTTCTTATGAACGGCGTAAAGAGAGGTCTGTTTTCAAATGAGGCGGGTTCTGGATCAGCACCATGTGCGGCAGCGGCAGCAGAATGTGATTTTCCGGTAAAAGCAGGACTTACACAGGCGCTGGGAGTATTTATTGACACCATTGTGATCTGTAGCTGTACTGCAATGATCATGCTGTTGGCACCGGAAAATGTAGTCGCCGGAAAGTCAGGAATGGATTTACTACAGTCAGCAATGAAATATCATCTTGGAGAATTTGGTGTAATCTTTATAGCACTTACATTATTTTTATTCAGTTTCTCGACATTTTTAGGAATACTCTTTTACGCAAGAAGTAATGTATCCTATCTCTTTGGCGATAAATGGTTCTGGCAGACTGCTTATAAAGTACTTGCACTTGTAATGTTGTTCATTGGTGGAATTGCAGCTTATACATTTGTTTGGGATCTGGGGGATGTAGGAATTGGTCTTATGACCATATTTAACACTGGAATTCTGTATCTCATGGGTGGTCAGGCATTAAAAGCATTGAAAGAATATGAAAGTAACAAAGAGAAAAAATAGAAATATTGAACGAAAAAAAGACAACACATGCGTCGTGTATGTGTTGCCTTTTTTTGTATGCGTTTAGTGGAAATCTTTGAATTAATGTCGGCGAATATATTCTAGAAATTGTCGCTCAAGATTGGATTCCTGTTCGGCAGTATTCTCGTCAAGTTCATATTCTTTTTGCACATTATCAGAATCTTGTGCCACATCGGAATCTTGTGCCGCATCGGAATCTTGTGCCGCATCGGATTCTTGCGCAGGAACTTCTTCTTTTTCAAAAGTTTGATTTGGCTGAGGTGCTTGTTCTTGAGGCTTTACGCTTGCGCGCTGAAGTTCTAATCGTTCTTCAAGCTTTCGGCGATGTTTCTGTAATTTATCGAAGACTTCCGGATGTTCACGTAGAACACGGTCTCTTAAAATACGTCTTCGTTTTTCGATTAACTGAAGAACTAATGGTTGGTTTTCTGCCAGTGCCTGTGACAACTCATCGAGATGAAGCTCGATACGGCGAAGTAATTCGTCCTCATCAAAGGCACCAAGAGAATGCCAATTTTCAAGGTGGTCTACAAGACCGTTTTCAAGAATCTCTTCAATATCCTTTAATCCGTGAATATGATTTAAGATGTGGTGAACTTCATGTTCCATTTCCTCGACTACCTGATCACCATAAGCCCATGCAAATTCCTCCAGTGTATCTTCATCTTCTGCAGGAAGAAATGTCAGGTTTAGTTTTACGCTTTCTTTTTCAGGATCCGGGATATCCAGTTCATATGGGGCGTAAATATCTGCGTCGTGAAGAGCAGCCAGTATTGTCCGGCGGACATGTCCTTCGCGGATCAGGTGTTCAACACCTAACTGACGCATTTGCTGGTTCAATTTTTCAGTATGTTCAGTGATATAAAAATGTATTCCAAGGTCTGTCAGACGCGAAGATAATTCTGCAAGGCGGTCTGCAGCAGTAATGTCGATGTTGTTGATTGCTCTTGCGTCAATGATTACGACTTGCGTATCTGGACTGACTGCATCTTCAAGATCTTCCTGAAGAATCTTTACATTTGCGAAAAACAGGTTTTCATTAAACTGGTACATGACAACACCTTTGATAGGATACGCATGTACATTTCTTATAAGGTCATAATATCCATCTTTTCCGGGAATCACACCAAGAAAAGAACGAGTTGGATTCGCGGATTTTGTGATAACGGCAAAGAATGAAAGCAATACACCGATGAGCACACCGTAAATTGTTCCTAAAAATAATACACTGATACAGGCTGCCATGAAAATGTAAAAATCCTGTTTGCTTAGTCGGAAGAGGCGGATACATAAATGAACCTCTACAACGTCCATAAGTGCGGATATCACAATTGCGGTCAGAACCGGAATCGGCAGGTATCCAATGAAGCCTGTGAAAAATAACAGTAGAATTGCCATAGTAATGCCTGCAGCAATGGAAACAACTTGAGAGTGCCCGCCATATTGTTCGTTCATAGATGTCCGGGAAATGCTTCCATTCACCGGGCAGCAACCTACAAATGCAGAGGCAACGTTACCGGCAGCACAGGCTAAGATTTCCTGGCGGTCATTCAGATTGTAACCATTGCGGAAAGCAAAATTGTTTTCTGCAAGCAAAGTTTCAGCCATTACGACCAGTGAAATCATCAGTCCACGCCCAACAGCCTGAGCCAGATCTACCTGACTAAAGTCAGGAATGAAAAATGGCGGAAGTCCGGTTCCAACAGAATCAAGCAGTGCCACACCCTTTGCGTCAACATGGAAATACACAGTAGATACTACGCCTGCAGCCATGATAAGAATTGCAATTGGAAATTTTGGAATCCATTTTTTGCATATTCTTATAATAAGTAATGTACCAAGTCCTAATCCGAGAGAAAGCCCGTGGAAATCCTGACCGGCGGCATAAATATGTTCTGCAAGTTCGATGATTTCACCAGATCCTGCAGAGCTTCCCATAAGTTTCGGAATCTGCATGAAGATAATAGTTAAAGAGATTCCACTGATGAATCCGCCCATAACAGGGGTTGATATAAAGTTTACAATCCGATCGGCTTTTATAATGTAAAAGAAAAGAAGCCACAGACCAGTAAAAAGTGCCAAAATCGGTATATAATTCAACGCAGCTTCAGATCCGGGAACAATACCAAGAGAAAGCAGCGCACTGCCTGCAAGAGCAGCGGGAGCAGCATCTACACCAAAAATAAATTGTTTTGATGTAGAAAAAATTGCGAATAATAATATAGGAAGAATAGAACCATACAAGCCATAAGCCGGAGGAAGCCCGGCAATCTGTGCATATCCCATGGAAATGGGAATAGATACAGCGGCTATAATGATACCAGAGAAAATGTCCTGTTTTAAATAATCCTTTTTATATTTTTTTAATGTTGATAAAAGCTGTGTTTTCATAAGTAAAAGAACCTCCGTCTAGCAATTATAACAGTAAGTAGACAAAAGAACAATATTGGAGACGTAGTGTTTTGTTAAAATGTAAGATCGGAAATTATGACTCGAAGTGCATTCTTGAAACTGTAGTTATGATAGAAAGTAAAAAACTGAATTGTGTGAATTGCGCGAATAAAATAAAAAATAAAAATAATATTGACAATTAGAAAAGGACATGGTATATTAACTAAGCTGTTTCGAACGACAGAGATGATCGAAGCGGACAGAGAAAAAGAAAAATAAAAAAGTTGTTGACAAGCGATTGCAAATGTGATAATATAAACAAGCTGTCGCTGAGACGACAACAAAGAAAAAGATCCTTGATAATTAAATAATAGACAACAACCCTGAAGATTCTTTAAG
>OLQG01001692.1_pt1 | contig 13045 bp, 12 predicted proteins | sample 1672221 | NCBI WGS metagenome assembly OLQG01 (sample SAMEA3136660, study PRJEB25190) | human gut metagenome | biome: human gut; feature: human-associated habitat; material: faeces | place: Austria | collected 2013
GCGGTCAAGGTCAACGTCGGCGATGGCCATATCGCAGGTAAGCAGTTTGGTCGCGGCGAGCTTGGAGCCGTTTTCGTAGACGAGGTTCTCGCCCGCAAAGACCATGTCGGTCGTGGACTCGCCCTCGCTCGCGTCCGCGTAGGCATAGGCGCAATACAGGCGCGCGCTCTGGTTGGAAATGAGGCTGCGGCGGTAATCCGCCTTACCGATAATCTCGTCCGAAGCCGACGGATTGAGGATCACCGTCGCACCGGCAAGCGCCATCTCGGTCGAAGGCGGCGCCGGTACCCACAGGTCCTCGCAAACCTCAACGCCCAGCACCATATCCTCGGCACCTTCATCACAGCAGCGGTAGAGAAGCCCCGAACCCAGCGGAACCGGACCCTGACCGGCAAACTCAACCCACACAGGATCTGCGGGCGCCGGAGCAAACCAGCGGCGCTCGTAGAACTCGCCATAGTTGGGCAGATACTTCTTGGCCGTGAAGCCCAAAAGCTCGCCCGCGCAGCACACGGCGGCGCAGTTGTAGATATTCTCGGCAACCGCAACGGGAAGACCGATGGTAAAGACAATCGACAGCTCACGAGTCTCATCGAGGATATGCACCAGAGCAGCCTCGCAGGCATGCAGCAGCGTGCGATTATGGAACAGGTCGGCCGCGGTATAGCCGCACAAGTTAAGCTCGGGCAGCACCAGCGCGCGAACGCCGCGCTCGGCAGCCTCGCGAACAGCCGCCAGCGCAACCTCGGCATTGCCCTCGACATCGGCCACGCGAATCCGCGGCGAGGCCGCCGCCACACGCAAAAAGCCATCGTTCTTATTAGCCGAAACGCAGCATTGCCTTGTTGATCTGGACACTGGAGGCCCCTTCTACCCTGAGATTCAGTCTAACGGACGTTCACATATCTCTAACTAGCCAAAGCAACCTCCCAGTTTACTGAGAGGCCAACCTGTGCTAAGAGCATGTATTTCAAAAATATCTTTAATTAAAAAAGGAGAAATCGATAATCGACTTCTCCTTTAAGCGAGGCAAGTAAATTCCGAAACTAATGGCAGAATTTATCCATGTAGTCCTCAAAGTCGAACACTTCTACCACGACGCCCTCTTCCTGAGACTCTTTCAGTTGCTCCAAGAGATCTTTATTAATAACGTCCATGCAGAAACCTCCTCTATCTAATCAATTGTAGTATATCTGCTTTCATGCAATTATCAACCAACTTGTTTAATTGCTCCTCGTTTGTCGATAGTCCCTCTTTTTTCAAAATGTCGCGCACCTCGTTCTTAGTAATCGGCTTTTCAAACAACGAAAGCAAAGCGAACGAAAAATCATTAACCGCACACATTCTATGGGTGGCACAACTCAGCAGTACTCTTAACCCCTCTTTTGAGCGTCCGACTTCTTTAACAAACGAACTTTTAACCAATTGAAAACCATTATCGTGCATTACATAATCGGCATCGATATTTGTATTCAGCAATCCATAATGCAACAGTTCTTCTATCGCCCTTGTCAGCTCGAGGTCGCCCTGATCAAGAATAAGAGAAATGCTACAATCGGCCTCCAATAAACGGGCCAACTTAAGGTATACCAACTGGGAAACAGCATAGACATGATGGTATTCAGAATTATAGAAGTAGGCAAATGGCTCAACGAGCACGACAGAGGTCTTGGAATCCAGCCAGATTCGATCAGCTGAATTTAGACTAGTTAGCCGTCGCTTTACTTTGGTCAAATGTCCCTTATACCTGACAGCGTGAATAGAATCTAGGATCCAGGTCACCTCTGAAATATGAAGCCGCTGGGGCAAGTCAATTGTGTCGCTACCGTTTATGACCTCTTGCATATAAAAATCAATATGATGCTCATCAGATAAGGATTTTGCTTCATTTAAAGTTAAACCAGTGCCTGAAACATAATCCACTTCGAGGCGCAAATCCTCATATTGGGACTTCGGCATTACAGAGACACCATACTTATCGGGATGATTCCAAACATCCGACCCCATAACGAGACCAAAATTCGTAAATCCTCTCGTGGAATATGGAACACCACATACCTGTTTTGAATAATTCAAAACATTCTCTGTATAAGCTAAGGTGTTCAGAGCCTCTTCTTTAGTTTCGGTCGGAAAGCCAATCATAAAGAATAGATGAACAGGAATACCCGCATTGAGACAATCATGGATATTGCGATCAATCCAATCAACTCTCGTGTTCTTCTTCATTAGATCAAGAACTCTTTGGTTGTATGACTCGAGGCCAAACTGAATCTGCCTACATCCACTTTGGTATATCTTGTTGAAAACGTCTGTACTTAGGGTTGGAGAGAACCTCGTTTCTCCATGCCAGAAAAACGTTTTTCCCGATGCGTTTATTTCATCCGCGAGTTGCTCCATTCTTTTGCCTTCGAATGTTTCATCCACAAAAGAGAAAACTCTCGTGCCGTATTTTTCATTTAACCGACACATTATTTCAAATACTCTCGATATAGGCATCTTTCGGTAACAACCACCGGTAGCACCGGGAATGGTGCAGAAGGCGCAGTGATTAAAACACTGCCTAGAGGAATAAACCGGCAATATTAACTCAGGCATGAAGTATTTAGAAAGGGCGAAGCCATCGAAATCGGGAACTGTATCGTTGATAAATGTTTGCTCAATCCGATGGTTTTTATATATCTTTCCACCTTTAGCATGGCAAAGGTTTGGAACACAGTCGAGATTGTCATCACCAGAGTCAAGAGCCTCAAGAAGACGTGCAAGCGGCTCTTCGCCGTCATACATCATTATCGAATCAATGTATTCAAAAAAGGGATGCCATTCTTTCATGCAGTCATCTGCTAAACGAGTAATGTAATTGCCGCCCAATGAGACGTGTTTAACAGATGGACATTCTTCTTTAATCAGTTTCGCTAACGTAACTGCAGAAATCAATTGGAAACAGCCGCTCACCGAAATCCCAATAAACTCGATTTTTTCCCTCTGAATACGCTTAAGAAAGGCAGTTTCATAGAAGGAAATAAACGGATTATGCAGGGTATCCGCAAGCGATTTCATTATTTCTGGTGTCGAATAATAATCATAGGGCAGATCTATGGAGTTGAACGTGTATTTAACTCCATATGAGACGTGATTTATGATATAGAGTGCATTTCTAAAAATGTTTTCAGCATATTGTCTTTCTTTTAGATTAAAGTATCTCTTCGATCTGAAAATATCTTTTGCCTCGTCAACATTAAGTGCTGACTTTTGTATCAACTCGATTGTTAATTGAACATTCGAACTAAACGAATCCTTTGATTCCCGATACCTTTTACAGCACTCTTCGACATGTCTAAAAGATAGGAGGTCATCGTAAAATTCCACGTTTAAGTCAACAATGTCAACTTTGTATTGTTCAACCTCTTGAAGATATGACTTCAAAACAGGCAAGGCAAGATACGGCCCCACTGGACTCCATCCTGGGGGAAATACTAAAAGCGTTTTAGGCATATCAACGTCACATCTTTCGCAAATAATTCAATTGAAACACAACTACCATCATAATTGAAAATACACCAAGTCCTGTAACGAGAATTGAGAACATCGCGATGCTCGTGAACAGCGAAACAAGGAGTGTTGAAATAACAACAGCAACCGATTGCAAAGACTCCCTAATTGAAAACAGGCCCATCGATTCAGATCCGTCTCTCGCCAAATCCTGCAGCGATGTTATGAGAAGCACATCTTGAATGGCGTTTCCGGCACCGACGATAAAAAGGAAAATAAACGATATCCCAGACGCATAGCGATAGCCAAACGCCAGATACGCACCGAGCGCAAGATACGTCACAAAACAATATGATTTAACGCAATCGGAACCACTGATTAAACGACCATATATTGTATTTCCGAACAACAGTCCGATTGTAAGACTACTCTGAAGGAATCCGTATTGTATCGATGACGAGTCAAATTGCAATTGCGCTATAGCTGGCAAAAGAGAATTCAGAGAGCCGAATGCCACGCCACTAGAAATATCGATTAATAGGAAACCAATTGCCAAGTGCTTCGCGCTAAGACCACTAAATGCAGTCCTGTTTTTTTCATTTTTGCTTATCCCCTCTTTATCATTAACCTCGATAACCGACGGAACATCTCGCAGCAACCAGAACGACGCAGCAAAAGATAGCGCGTCTAATGCAAGAACAGCCTCCGCCCCAAATTGAGCGACAACAAAACCGCCGGCAACTGGCCCCAGAACCATCATCAAATTCTGCAGAAACCCAAACGAATTATTAATTACGTCGCGATTGATACTATTCGTATTGGCTCTTAACAACGAGTAAAAGCAGGGCATTTCAACCGTTCGGCAAAGCGATACCGCGCACGTAATAGCAAACATACTCCATTTACTATCAACAAAAATATAGCAAACGAATAATCCCGCGCGAATTAAGTCTGCCAATCTCATGGCCTGCAGTGTCCCGATACCCATCTTCTGAGGCAGCTGCGCGAGCGCAACTGAAAACAGAGAGGGGGCAAATCTGCAGCAGACCATCAAAGCAGTTGCAGAAACATCGTGAGTTACCTCGTAAATCAGCATTGGCAAAGCAATATTCGCACACCAATTGCCTATTTCGCTTATCCCTCTAGCAATATATAGGACCCGAACCGGACGGCTAGCTCTCAATACCGTGAACATTACGATTAACCTCGTATTTCAGGCCTCGTTCATCCCTTAATAGGAATCCATAATCAACCAAATACCGCCTCAACACGGCATAATCAGGATAGAGCTGTGACAGCACACGATTAACCTGAAGCTCCGTATAACTTGTATTTAATTCAAAGAAAGAGACGGCCCATAGCAGCATGATTCTTTTATAGCTTTCCTTTTTTGGAATTGAAACCAGCTCGCCATTCTTGAGAAATCGTTTTTTAAAGTCTATTAGCTCATCCATTCACATCCTCCATTTCATACGCATCTAATACTAAAGATGCATACGCTTTAGGTCATCGCATTCGGCTTTTTTATTCGAACTAAACTCGAACTAATCTAAAATATTTGCTCAAACACTCTTCGAAAGCTCGTTTTTCACTCTGAGTAAAATGCCCTTCCCAGTCAGTCCACGAACAGGAAGGCAACTCACAACGAGCGGAGTCGAAGCCCTCTGCCGTCAGTCGTTCAAAGTGCACGATAACCTTTTCGGTATCGCCATCTGTAATCAGGTCAGAATGAATGACCTCGGTACCGTCTTCGAATGTCATATACGGGTACATCACGTAAACCACCTCGCAATCGTAAATCCAGTTTAGCATCAAGCTATTGCACCAAAGACAGCAAGCCCCCTTGATGAGTTGATGGTATCTGTTAAATGTCACGTACGATTCACATCTGGTGGGTACCCTGATGGCTACACGAAACGAAGCAGATTTACACCGGGAGGACCCCGTATGACAACCAAGTACACCGACGCGCCGCGCACGCGCGTCATGACACCGGCATCGCTCAACAACGGCGTGCACGAAAACCATTCCATCGGACAGACCATGGCCATCGCGCCCAAAAAGGGCCTGTTCGACGACATTTCAATTCCCCAGATCATCGCCGGCGCCGCAGCTGCCGCCACGAGCGTCGCGCTTGCCTCCAAGATCGGTATCGCCGGATCGGTAATCGGCGCCGCCGTGAGCTCGGTCATCACCGTTGTGTCTTCGCAGGTCTACCGCCACTTTATCTCTGCCAGCGCCGAAGCCCTCAAAGGTACGCACGCCGCCGTCGACTACCCTGCCGGCGCCTACGAGCCCGTTGAGCCCGATGTCGAGGAGCACCTAGGTGGCGCAGCGACCACGCAGGAGATGCGCCAGGTTGCGGGACGCGCGACCACGGCGCGCGTCGCCCCCAACAGCCTGCGCGCCAAGGCGGCGGCAGAGCGCAGCCAGACGCAAAAGAAGGTCATCGTCTTCTCGATCGCCATCGCCATCGTCGCGGTCATCGCCTGCGCCGGTGCCATCCTTATCACCACCGCCGGTGAGGGTCTGGGCGAGCGCCCCGAGCCGATTCTGTCGTCGCGAACGACGGAAAGTGATGCAAATGGCAACACCCATTCGCATGACCAGCAGGCACAGACGGACGGCACACAAGACAGTTCCGCCCCTGCCGATTCGTCCTCGAACACCCAAAACCAATCGCAGGCCACCGATTCCTCCACGTCCAACAGCGGCACGCCGTCCGGCACGACCGACTCAAGCCAAACGACTGACGGTTCGCAGCCGAACACGGGCGGCCAGACGAGCGACACCACGTCGGGAACGGGCACAGCAGACAGCAACAACAGCAATTCGAGTGGCACCACATCGGGCACGACATCTGACAGTTCAAGCCAAGGCACGACATCGGGCAACTAGGCGCTGCATCCCCAGATAGGCAACCTGTACAACGGGCGCGAATCGATATCGGTTTGCGCCCGTTTGCCTTGGGTGCCGCCATGGCAAACGCTATGCGATGGTAAGATGCTTTACGTGTGTAAAGAGGAGATTTGCCATGAGCAAGACAATAGTTAGGCCCACGCTATCGCTGGGCAACCACATCTACCTGTATCGCCTGCTGCGCGATGCGATTGGGTGCGGCAAGCAAACGTTTATGACGCAGGTCGAGGAGGCACTCGCCGCGGGCGACATGGCCGCTTATGACCTGGGCTTCGAGTCCACGCGCGAGCTGCTCGAGGAGCTCGATGACTGCATTAAGCTGACCGTCTTTAAGGGCGGTCGCCTGTATGCCACCGTCATCGCCAACGAGGCATGGGATGCCGCCCTTGCCAAGGGCGAGGACAAGCCCAAGGCCACCAAGGGCGCCAAGCAGTCCTACAAAAAGAAGAAGCGCGGCGAGAAGGACCTCAAGGCCGTGCGCCCCAAGCACGTTAAGCGTCCCGAGCCCGTAGTTGAAGCTGTGCCCGAGCCCGAGCCCGAGATCGAAGTCGCTATTGAGGTAACAGCAGAAGCCGAAACCGAAATCGCTGCCACGACCGATCCCGAAGTCATATCCGAGCAGGAAGCCACTGCGGAGCTCAACGAGGCTCCCAAGTCGACAACAGAAGAAGCCGCTAGCCAACCTGAGGCGCCCGCGCTCCAAAACAGCGATATCTTTGGCGACGAGGCCGAGGACGATCAGCCCGACGATCAAGACGCTACCGAGTCGACGCTGGAGCCCGAGACTCCGCAGCCCGCCATCTCGCTTACGGTCGTCTACGACCCCGAGAACGCCAACGCCGGCATCACCACCATGGCATCCACGCCCATCGAGGCAAAGTCGAGCGTCGAGAACGAGAACGCGACGCAGGTTGAGGTTGAAACTGCAGCTGCAGACGCATCCGTCACCTTGAAGGCCGCAGATTCCACGATCAAGCCGGAAGCGACGCCGGAGCCCGCACCCGTCATCGAATCCGCGCCCACCTCTGCTTGCGACCAAATTCCCGCACCCGCGCCGGATTCGGCACCCACTGCGGCCCCAACCCCCGCATCTGCAGCGCCCGCCATCCCCGAGGACTTCCCCGTCGATTTCGCAACCGGGGTCTTCTGCCCCGGCCCGCTTCTGCACCAGCTGTCGACCTATCTCCCCTACGGCGCCGACACGCTCGGCATCGTCGGCGAGTACTACTGGATCGCCCGCGAACGCGGTACCATCGAGGCCGCGCGAAACCGCGCAAGCTTCCCCCTGCGCTACACGCAGGCCGGCGAGCGCCGCGAGGTTACCGTGCGCATTCGCCGCAACACCACAGGCGGTCTCGGAGCCGCCTGGACCATCGACAAGGTCGAAGCCCCGGTCGAGTAAAAAACGGCCTCGGATAGCCAATTGACCATCCGAGGCCGTTTGAATTCAGGCCTTTTAGTTGTCATCGGCGCATATAGACACCAGAGAAGCGAGCTCATCCTCAAGTTGCGGAGCAAAGTATCTAAATGAAACCTGCGCTCCAGTCGGTATCGACTCAATCATATTCGCAGCATTATCTGAAACTCGGTACGATGCAGTTTCACCTGTCTTCAAATCCTCTATTGAGCAGACGGCGTCTTCAGCATCAATCGACCTAAGCACGCCTTTTCCTTGTAACATCACATCGGCATGCCCGCCAGCTATTTCTAATGAACCTGAGTCTGTCGCAGTCACTTCTCCGGAACCTCCGCGCGATATCTCTTCCTTTGTTGAACAGCCCACCAATGAAGCCATCAGCACCAAAGACAGAGCTAGTCGAATCGCCCTACTTCGAAAAAGTCGTTCCATAAGTCCACGCATAATAGCTCTGATCATACTTCAGGAAGGATAAAGATGAATTCCAGCCGTCCGCTATGCCAATCATCTGCCTTGTCTCTCCAGTTTTCTTACCAGTAAGTGTGGCGTAAGCCTCCGCTGTTACAGAATGGGCTGATCCGTTGTACAAACTCGCATGTAAAACATTCGGTCTATTAGAGTTAATCTCATTTTGAATGCTCGCGATAGCCGGAGAGGAGACAGTGCGGGCGATAAGAGTACTTCCTCTGCTTGCGCAGTAATTTGTAAACCCCGTTGCACAGGTTGATATCGGCGTTCCACCCAAAACAACGCCGGGAACAGTCTGTTCTTCATCGGAAAGAGCATGGGTATTGGTGTAATTCCATATCTGCATATATTGCGAAGGGTCGCTATATAAATTGGCAATGCCATACAGTTCCGCAACGTTCGAAAAAGCTGTCACCATACAAGCATAGTGGGCGGTAAGCCTCTTAATCTCGCTTTCATCATATGACATAAACTGAGAAATGGAACGAAATCCAGATACTGTGTAATCCTGCATTTGAGTTGCGTAAATTACAACATCGTTCCAGCTTGAAGGTTTATTCGATAAAACGACAGGCCGTCCTTCTATGGAAACAGCCGGGATTGTTCTTCCGCAATTTGTTGTTATTGAACCGTCCAAAGATTGCACGCCGAATTCGAATGGATTGATCATTACGACTGGGTTATTGAACGAATAAGACTCGACACCAAGATCTCCTCCCCGATCCATAGGGCTGACTAAGCCGTCTCCAAAACGATATCCCGTAAGTATTTCATCATCTGAAGCATCTAAAACCAAATAGCCCGCGGCTCTATTGGATGTCACAACCGGAACAATGTAACCAAGCGGGGACCCATCAACATCTACAAAAGGAATAGGGTCAGAAGGCGTATACGAATAGCCGAGGAGTCCCTTTATATATTTATCGGCAAGCTCTTGCGCAATTTCAGAAGTAAATTGTATCTGCTCACCATCAATATTGCCCGTCGAAGCAAAAACCTCTTTCGGACGTGCGGCTAAGGCGACAATTGAAGACGCGACAAGTTGCAGAAAACGACGACGCGAAAGCATATGTTCTTCTTTCTAGAGAAGCGATTTATAAGGTACTCCTATTCTATAATCTTTTTTGTAACGTTACAGCACTGGTTATATTTCAATTCGATTTGCTTATGTCCTTGCAACCCAATGCGTCTTTACGTTTTAAACGGAATTAGAAAATCACTCATAGCAAAAACGGGCTTTAATCCCAAAGAGATGACTTTGATTATGAATCAAACCAGCAGCCAGGGCATAGCTGCAGTGCAATTGCTACAAGAAAGGCCGCCCTTGGTGGCGGCCTTTCTACTTGCTACTAGTCGCGCGTGAGCTTCCTGTGAATACGATGCGGCTGGGCTGCGTCCTCGCCAAGGCGCTCGATGCGGTTGGCCTGATAGGCCTCGAAGTTGCCCTCAAACCAATACCAGTTGCCCGGATTCTCGTCGGTGCCCTCCCACGCCAGAATGTGCGTGGCGACGCGGTCCAGGAACATACGGTCGTGGCTAATGACCACCGAGCAGCCCGGGAACTCGAGCAGTGCCGCTTCGAGCGAGGACAGCGTCTCGACGTCGAGGTCGTTCGTGGGCTCGTCGAGGAGCAGCAGGTTGCCGCCCTGCTTGAGCGTAAGCGCCAAGTTCAGACGGTTGCGCTCGCCACCGGAGAGTACGCCGGCGCGCTTCTGCTGGTCCTGGCCTTTAAAGCCAAAGCTCGCCACATAAGCACGGCTCGGAACCTCGGTCTCACCGACCATCATGTGGTCCAGGCCATCCGAGACGACCTCCCACAGGTTCTTATCGGGGTCGATGCCGGAACGGTTCTGATCGACATAGGAGATCTTGACGGTCTCGCCCACCTCGAGCTCGCCCGAAGTCAGCGGCTCCAGGCCCACGATGGTCTTGAACAGCGTGGTCTTGCCCACACCGTTGGGGCCGATGACACCCACGATACCGTTGCGCGGCAGGGTGAACGATAGGTCGTCGATGAGCACACGGCCATCGAACTCCTTGTGCAGGTGATGAGCCTCGAGCACCTTGTTGCCCAGACGCGGGCCCACGGGGATGCGGATGTCGGTCCAGTCGAGTTTCTGGCTTGCGCGGGCCTCGGCCTCCATCTCCTCGTAACGAGCCAGACGGGCCTTGTTCTTGGCCTGGCGAGCCTTGGGCGAGCTGCGTACCCACTCGAGCTCGGCCTCCATGCGCTTGGCGAGCTTGGCGTCGCGGTTGCCCTGCGCCTCGATACGGGCGGCCTTGGTCTCCAGATACGTGGAGTAGTTGCCCTTGTAGGGATAGAGGTGGCCGCGGTCGACCTCGCAGATCCACTCGGCAACGTTGTCCAGGAAGTAGCGATCGTGTGTGACGGCCAGAACGGCGCCCTGGTAGTTGTGCAGGAAGTGCTCGAGCCACAGGATCGACTCAGCGTCCAGGTGGTTCGTGGGCTCGTCGAGCAGCAGCAGGTCGGGAGCCTCGAGCAGCAGCTTGCACAGGGCCACGCGACGGCGCTCGCCGCCGGAAAGCACGTTGACCGGCATGTCGGAATCGGGCAGCTGCAGGGCGTCCATGGCCTGGCCGAGCTTGGAATCGATATCCCAGCCGTCGGCGGCGTCAATCTCGTCCTGGAGCTTGCCCATCTCGGCCATGAGGGCGTCCATGTCGCAATCCGGGTCGCACATCTCCTCGCCGATCTTGTTGAAGCGATCGACCTTGGCGATCATGTCGCCAAATGCCATGCGCACGTTCTCGATGACGGTCTTGTCGTCGTCGAGCGGCGGCTCCTGCTGCAGGATGCCCACGGTGTAGCCGGGGGTAAGCCTAACATCGCCGTTGGAGACCTCCTCGATGCCGGCCATGATCTTGAGCAGGGTCGACTTGCCCATACCGTTGGGGCCCACGACGCCGATCTTGGCACCGGGGTAGAAGCTCAGGGTCACGTCGTCAAGGATCACCTTGTCGCCATGGGCCTTGCGAGCCTGATACATCTGGTAGATAAACTCCGCCATTTGCCTGTTCTATCCTTTCTACCTGCTGTTTTCCTATTCTTGATTCGCTTTAGTAGAAACGAAATGAGGAAACCAGCTCTGAAACGTAACGAAAAAGGGGCATGGTTGCCCACACCCCCTAATACTACCTGGGAAAAGTCCCCCGGAACATACTATGAACTGCGTACGCTAGTTTTCCGCAACCTTAACGAGCGGCTCGCTGAGATTTGCGCCACAACAGATACGAGTAGACGTAGACGGCTCCAACCGAACCAAACGCCAGAACCGCAATCACCGCGGCGACGACTTCACTCGAAAGCACGCTGCCTGCCACGCCCATCACAATCAGGCCAATACCCAGTACCATAAAGCAGGCGCCGCCAAAACGCTGCGTACGGCGCCAGTTCTCGGGATCGGCAAGCGCCCAAGGTGTCTTGATACCGAGCGTATAGTTCTGCTTCACACGCGGCAAATAGTTGCCTACGCCGATGAACAGCAAACCGACAACACCGGAAATCAGCACGTTAACCAAACCGACCGCCGGCACCACGCCCCAGACCGTAAGCTCTCCCAGCCAGCTTATGGCGCACATGAACAAGGTGAAGGCGATTACGAAGCCCTGGTAGAACTTGCCCGAGGTTCGATATGCCTCACCTTTGGGGTCGATGCGCGGCACCACGCAGAACATTGCGAGAAGCGCCAGAGGCAGCACGCCGAGCGCGGAGGCCATCCAGCTAGGACCCCAACCGTCGACGGCGCCGTTCGCGCCCCAGTGCGTGGGAATCTGCGCAGGCAAGCTCGGCATCACCATGAGGTGCGCTACGACATTAATAGCGCAGACCACAACAAGCATGGCCCACACGCGCGACGATACCCCCGTGGGGTGAATGCCCTTGTTTTCGTTATTCATCCTTATCACCTTCCGTGTTTGTAAAGCCCATAAACCAGCCAATTAAATCCTGCATGACGGTGGTGTTTAAGCTGTATACGATGTTTTGGCCATGGCGCTCGTCGGTCACCAACCCGGCGTTTTTGAGCGTCGCCAAGTGATGGCTCAGCGACGGCTTACTGATATCGAAATGCTCGGCAAGCTCCCCCGCCGTGCAATTGCCCTCGCGCAGCAACTCCAAAATGCGCCGTCGCGTTGGATCGGCAAGCGCCTTAAAACCCTCTCCCGGCATAAGACCTCCTCTCATCATCTCTCATGACGTGCACACTATACTCAATATTTAGATGTTTGTCTAACTATCTAATCGCAATGCTTCAAACCACATCAAAGCAAACGCCATCGCAACCTATGGGCGATTACCTATAATGGCGATAGCTAAAACACGACCGACTCCCCATCGGAGGATATCCATGACCGAAACCACAGCCGCAGCCGCCATCGAGACACGCGACACCAAGCTCGAGATTATCATGGGCCGCGAGGCACTCGATAAGCTCGCCGATGCTGCGGTGCTAGTGCTCGGCTGCGGAGGCGTGGGCTCCAACTGCTGCGAGGCACTCGCCCGCGGCGGCATTGGTCATTTCGTCATTCTGGATAAGGACATCATCGCGCCCAGCAATATCAATCGCCAGGCCATCGCCTTTCACAGCACCGTCGGCAAGCGCAAGGTTGACGTGATGGAGGCCATGATCCACGACATCAATCCCGCCGCCACCGTCATCAAACGAACTGAATACCTGTTGAGCGATAACATCGACGAATTCTTTGCGAGCGTTTTTGAGCAGACGGGCGGCA
>OLQG01001698.1_pt1 | contig 13032 bp, 8 predicted proteins | sample 1672221 | NCBI WGS metagenome assembly OLQG01 (sample SAMEA3136660, study PRJEB25190) | human gut metagenome | biome: human gut; feature: human-associated habitat; material: faeces | place: Austria | collected 2013
ACGAAACGTGGTGGAACCAGTCCTACGGGCCCTGAAACCAGTGTCACTTCGGCTCCCCGGAGCATGGCCTGACGGGCGATGGCATAGCCCATCTTTCCCGTGGAATGGTTCGTCAGGAAACGTACCGGATCTAGGGCTTCCCGGGTCGGTCCTGCGGTAACAAGCACTTTCTTCCCTTTTAAATCTTTTTCACAGGCGATTTCCCGGAGAATATAGTCCAGAAGCACCTCTTCCGAAGGCATTTTTCCATCCCCGGTCACCCCGCAGGCCAGATATCCATTGTCCGGCGGAATAATGATTCTGCCGTAGGATTCCAGCCGTTTCAGGTTATCCTGAAGTATCGGATTGTGGAACATGTTCACATTCATTGCCGGAGAAATAAGTACCGGACAGGTCATCGCCATGGCCGTCGTCGTCAGGATATCATCGGCAATCCCGAAAGCCATCTTTCCGATCACATTGGCCGATGCGGGAGCGACCAGCATCACATCCGCCCGGGAAGCCAGAGAAACATGGGAGATATGAAACTGGAAATTCCGGTCAAAGGTATCTACCATACATTTATTGCCCGTCAGCGTTTCAAAAGTCGTCGGATGAATAAAATTCGTCGCATTTTTCGTCATAATCACATGAACATCGGCGCCAAGCTTTACAAGACTGCTGGCAAGTCCTGCGATTTTATAGGCGGCAATACTTCCCGACACCCCAAGAACGACGTTTTTTCCTTTCAGCATCGATTTCACCTCAATCCATTTCTGATAAAAGACCGTGCTTCTCATAACGGGTGACACGGACCACCTCATTGTCCTTTCCGACAAACACAACCTTCGGCGGATATTCCTTCGCCTCCTCTGGTGTCATCGACGCATAGGTCATAATGATAATCTTATCACCGACCTGTACCATTCGGGCTGCTGCTCCGTTCAGGCAGATCATACCGCTTCCGCGTTCTCCGCAGATGGTGTATGTCTCGAAACGGCTGCCGTTGTTCACATCTACGATCTGAACTTTTTCATATTCCAGTATTCCGGCAGCTTCCAGCAATTCTTCATCCACAGTGATACTTCCCACATAATCCAGTTCCGCCTGGACAACGGTTGCTCTGTGGATCTTTCCTTTTAACATCTCTATTGTCATCTTATATAAGTCCTTTCCTGCAGGGAATGATTTTCTGTGACACAAAAAAGGCGCTCCAGGGTACACTTCGACCCTGAAACGCTTCTGATTGATTCCCTGTATATTGAGTCCTGTTTTTTGTACACGAAAAGCATGATCTTCAACAGTTTCTCAAAATTCCATAACTGTTGTAACACCTTCGTTATCATCGATACAGGCTCGTATCTTTTATAATTTTCATATATCCGTCCGTTCCCGTTTCCCGGGTTCCGGCTGGTTATTTATATAAGATTCCAGTGATTTCAGCCAGAGTATAGTTTTGAGTCCAAATACTATCTCTGTGGGGTATTATGGCATTGTGGCACTGGTTTGTCAATAAAAACTGCTGCTATGATCTGCCACAAAGCCATTCTTCCACCGCACTGTGTACCGGAATGGAAGGTGCCGCACCTTTGGCCGAAACTGCCATCGCGGAAGCTGCCGATGCTTCTCTCAACGCTGTTTCCACTGATTTTTCCGCACAGAGTGCTGCCAGGAAATATCCGCAGAAAGTGTCTCCTGCCGCAGTTGTATCTACAGCATTTACTTTAAATATCGGATGGGAATAAAATTCTTCTTTATATCCGTAGAAAACCCCTTCTTTTCCAAGTGTCATAACAATGGCTGCCTTTGGATACTTCTTTTGAAGTGCTTTCAGAATATCCGGGAAATCCCCTTCTGTGGAAGTCCCTGCCAGAGCTGCTGCCTCCAGTTCATTTACCATAAAGATATCCACCAGTTCCAGAGGAAGTTCCTCCGGCTTCCCGGGAATCGGCGATGCATTAAAAACAACTCTGCAGCCTTTTTCATGACTGAGTCGGATAATTTCCCCAACCATATTGATCTCATTCTGCAAAAGCACAAAATCTCCGGCTTCTGCCTTTTCCAGCACATTTTTGATATATTCTTCTGTATACATACGGTTTGTTCCCGCACTGACAATAATACGGTTCTGTCCCTTACTGTTTACTTCAATAAAAGCACAGCCGCTTTCTGTATCCATGACCCGCAGACAGGAAACATCCGCACCAGCATCTGCAAGGATTTCTTTCAGAAAAAGTCCGTCACTGCCAACAGCTCCCGCATGCAGTACCTGCGCGCCCGCACGGGCAGCTGCTACTGACTGGTTCAGTCCTTTTCCGCCGGCATTGACACTGTATCCCGTTGCCATAATGGTTTCTCCTGGTTGAACAAACTCTTCCACACTGCAGACTTTATCAATATTTAAAGAACCAAAATTAATAATCTTCATAATATTTGCCATCCCCCTGTTTTTTCTTATATTCTATTTTCACACAAAAAAGTCCGCAATACAAGCCACAAAAAGCCCCTTCATACAGCAGTTTTCCTACCATATAAAAGAGCTTTTTCTTCAAAAATAATTTCGTTCTTATTTATGCAGATGCACATCCAGCTGATTATAAGGAATCTCAATTCCGTAATAATCAAAATCTTCCTTAATCCGCTGGTTGAGTCTCCATCTGGTATCCCAGTAGCGGTCGGTGTCTACCCAGACACGAAAGCCCATGATCACGGAGCTTTCTGCCAGTTCGTCTACGAATACTACCATCTCTTCGTCCTCTCTGGTGTCCGGATCATCGGTGAGGATGTCTTCCAGGATTTCCTTGGCTTTCTGGATATCTGCATTGTAGGAAATTCCTACCTTGATCTCCAGTCTTCGCTGGTCTCTGGCTGTTACATTGGTAATGGTCGTATTGGAAAGCGTACCGTTGGGGATTACGATGTGCTTATTATCGATGGATAAAAGCGTTGTGTAACAGATCTCGATCTTGGATACGGTTCCCTCACTTCCATCCTGTCCGTTGACGATGATGTAATCACCTACCTGGAAAGGTTTGAACAGAAGGAGCATCATACCTCCTGCCAGGTTGGAAAGTCCGCCCTGCAGTGCAAGACCCAAAGTAACACCGGCAGTTCCAAGAAGTGCTGCCAGGGATGATTCCTTTACGCCAAAGCTTATGGATATGTTAAAGAGCAGAAGTATGTAAAGCACGATCTTGACCAGAGATGACATGAACTGTGCCACTCCTGTATCCAGTCTGGATTTTGTCAGAGATTTTCTGACAAACTTTACGATCCATTTGATCACCGTGCTTCCTACCCAAAAAGCAACGATAGCCAGGACAACCTTGATTCCAAATTTTGTGATGTCCGGAAGATAATTCTCAAACATCTGCTTATACTGGCTTACCTGACTTCCTACCTCCTGCACAGTCTGTACAGTACTGTCCAAATAAAATCCCTCCTGTCTGATTATGTTTCTGCTATAGCCGGACTCTATAATCCGCATCTGGTAATATAATAATACAGCAGCGATTTTTCCCTGTAAAACCGATTTCTCCGGTTTTGTAAAGGATCAGGTATAAACCACTGCTGTATCTTTATTATAATTCTGTTGTATTTCTTTTTATTTATTAATTCCCTTCATGGAAAGGCTGATCCGCTTCTTCTTCATATCCACACCAAGAACACGGACATCCACAATATCACCCACGCTGACTGCTTCCAGCGGATGTTTGATAAATTTCTCACTCATCTCGGAAATATGGACCAGACCGTCCTGATGAACTCCGATATCTACAAAAGCACCGAAGTCAATAACATTGCGGACAGTTCCCTTCAGTACCATACCCTCTTTCAGGTCTTTCATATCCAGGACATCGGTACGGAGGATCGGTTTCGGCATCTCATCTCGTGGATCTCTGGCCGGTTTTTCCAGCTCTTTTACGATATCACGAAGAGTCGGCTCACCGATCTCCAACTCTTTTGCCAGTTTTCCGTAATCGCGGATCTGTCTGGAAATGCCAGTAAGTTTACGCTCTGCCACATCTTCCGGTGTGTAGCCAAGTTTTTCCAGGAGTTTTTTGGCTGCGTCGTAGCTCTCCGGATGGACACTGGTTGCATCCAGAGGATTTTTGCCCCCTGTGATCCGTGTGAAACCTGCACACTGCTCAAAAGCTTTCGGTCCCAGCTTGGCAACTTTCAGAAGTTCTCTTCTTGTCTGGAAACGGCCGTTTTCTTCACGGTAAGTGACGATATTTTTTGCAATGGTTTTGCTGATTCCGGAAATGTATTCCAAAAGGGATGCGGATGCGGTATTCAGATCCACGCCGACTTTATTAACACAGTCTTCTACAACGCCGTTCAATGCTTCGCCAAGCTTCTTCTGGTTCATGTCATGCTGATACTGGCCCACACCGATGGATTTCGGGTCGATCTTTACAAGCTCTGCCAGCGGGTCCTGAACACGTCTTGCGATGGATGCGGCACTTCTCTGTCCCACATCGAAATTCGGGAACTCTTCTGTTGCAAGCTTGCTTGCAGAATATACGGAAGCTCCTGCCTCGTTGGTGATCACATACTGAACTTTTTCCGGGATTTCCTTAAGAAGTTCCACGATGATCTGCTCGGACTCTCTGGATGCGGTTCCGTTTCCTACGGAAATCAGGGTCACGTGATATTTGCTGATGAGTTTTTTGAGGGTTTCCTTGGCTGCACGGATCTTGTTCTCGTTGGTAGGCGCTGTTGGATAGATCACTGTAGTATCCAGAACTTTTCCGGTTGGATCTACCACTGCAAGCTTACATCCCGTACGGAACGCCGGGTCCCATCCAAGAACTACCTGCCCCGCAATTGGAGGCTGCATGAGAAGCTGCTCCAGATTTTTACCAAAGACATGGATGGCACCGTCTTCTGCTGCTTCCGTAAGAGCGCTTCGAATCTCACGCTCGATGGCCGGTCCGATAAGACGTTTGTAGCTGTCCTCAATGGCTTCCTTCAGCACCGGTGTGGTGTTTGGATTGTCACGGACGATCACCTGTTTCTCCAGATAGCGGATGATCTCTTCCTCCGGTGCAAGGATCTTCACTGTGAGGAATTTCTCTTTCTCACCACGGTTCAGGGCAAGGACACGGTGACCTGCAAGCTTCTTCACCGGCTCCTCGAAACCGTAATACATTTCGTATACGGACTGCTCTTTCTCATCTCTTGCAGTAGAGCATATCGTTCCTTTATCCATGGTTCTTTTACGGATGCTGATACGATAGTCCGCCTCATCAGAAATGTGCTCCGCAAGGACATCCCTGGCGCCGCTGATGGCTTCTTCCACGGTTTTAACTTCTTTTTCTTCGGAAAGAAATGCTTTTGCCTCTTCTTCAAGAGGTTTCTTCGTCATCTGAAGAAGAATGATATCAGCCAACGGTCCCAGGCCTTTTTCCCTGGCGATGATGGCACGTGTACGGCGTTTCGGCCGATATGGGCGGTAAAGATCTTCTACCACTACAAGTGTCTGCGCTGCCTCGATCTGTTTCTTCAGTTCCGGAGTCAGCTTGCCCTGTTCCTCGATGCTTCCGAGAACCTGGGCTTTTTTGTCCTCAAGGTTTCTTAAATAGGCAAGTCTTTCGTTAAGGTTACGAAGCTGTTCGTCATTGAGTGTACCGGTTGCTTCTTTGCGGTATCTGGAAATAAAAGGAATGGTGCAGCCTTCGTCGATCAGTTTGACTGCTGCCTCGACCTGCCATTTCTCAACGTTCAATTCTCTGGTAATTACCTGAATAATATCCATTTTTATCTTTCTCCCGTTGTTTCAAATTTGCCTGAGGCTGCATTTCCCTCTTTACACAGCTTCTGACATTTATCAAAGATCAATCTGTGCGATCACGTCTTTCAGAGCATTAGCGCTTGCGTGAAGCTTCTCTGTCTCCTCCTCGGTCAGAGGAACGCGGACAATTCGTTTCACACCATTCGGTCCGATGGAAGCCATAGTGCTAAGACATACGTCTTCAATGCCATACTCTCCGTGAAGCATGGTTGATACACTGACTATTGTATCAGATGCTGCAAGAAGAAGCGAGCAAAGTCTGCAGACAGATACGGCTACCGCATAAAATGTGGCACCTTTCTTGGCAATAACAGTTGATCCTGAAGTATGAACATACTCCAGAACTTCCTCTCTGTCAAGTGGCGGCAGATCTTTCTGATCCTCATGAACGATCTTGTCAAATTCATCAAGGGTCGCACCTGCAACAAAGGCTCTTGACCACGGTACAAAGGAGGTATCTCCGTGCTCTCCGAATACATAGGCGTGAATATTTTTCTCAGATACACCGTAGTGCTGAGAAAGTCTGCAGCGGAGACGGGCCGTATCCAGGGCGGTTCCGGAACCAAGGATCTGATTTTCCGGCAGTCCGGAAAGCTTTGCAAATGCATAAGTCATAACATCACATGGATTACTTACGATAATATAAAGCGCTTTGGGAGCCACCTTTACGATCTCCGGAGTAATACTCTTCATAATGTTGACGTTGGTCTGTGTCAGCTCGATGCGAGTCTGTCCCGGTTTTCTGGCAATACCGGAAGTGATGATCACAATGTCAGAATCTGCAGCATCCGGGTAATCTCCTGCCACGATGGAGATCGGCTCACGGAAACTGGTTCCCTGCTCAATATCCATAACCTCACCTTCAGCCTTATCTTTGTTAATATCGATCAGAACGATCTCTGATGCAATACTCCTCTGTGATAAGGTATAAGCGATAGTTGCTCCTACACTTCCTGCTCCGATGATCGTAATTTTACTGCTCATATTTGTTCTCCTTTCAGCGTTGTTTGTCATTTTAATAACAACTTTAATTACACACATTCAAACATAACATAAAACATTGCCCTGTGCAATAAAAATTTTATTGTATTTCTCAGGTTAATCCCCGTTAATTTGCATTTCAAATTATTTAAACCGCTTATATTTTCTGATATTTTTCCTATTATTCTGTATATATTCCTGTTATTTTTTTATCGATTTATAGAAGCAATTTCAGAAACCTAGCAAAAAACCTCTGAACTTCAAAAAAATCAAGAAGTCCAGAGGTTTCTTTCACCTCTTATTATTGGCTTAGATTCAGATGTTTATAGCTACTCCAACGTTCACCCGGTTAATTCTTTGCCTGGGCAAGGGCCTTTTGTGCAGCGTCCAGGATCCCTTCGGAGGAATATGTGGCTCCGCTGACAGTATCGATCCCATCCGCCGACTGGTTTGCCATGATCTGAGAATAGATCGTGCTCCATGCAGGATCAAAAAATTCCGGTGTATCCTGATTTGTCTGCTCAATGGATGCGATCTGGCCTCCTGAGATCGTAATTGTCAGATATGTTTTTCCTCCATATCCAAAAGCCGAGCCTGTATACGTTCCATCTCTGTACATTCCCACCGGTTCCGGTGCTTCCGTTGGCTCCGGTGTTGCATCCGGCTCATCTGTCCCTGGTATTGGAGTTACATTGGGTTTTTCAGGAACCGGCGTCACATCCGGGTCGTCCGGCGTCGGGGTTGCTGCCGGCGTCTCTGTTGGCTTCGGTGTGGCTGTTGGTTTCGGCGTTGCCGTAGGTTTCGGTGTGGCTGTTGGCTTTGGTGTCGGTTTCTTTGTCGGAGTTGGTGTCGGTTTCTTTCCATACTCCGGATTGATCGCTTCTTTAAGAGCTTTTTTTACAGCGTTGAGAATTCCGTTGGAGGAATAGGTTGCTCCGCTGACTGCATCAATATCATCTACAGAATCCGTACCAATGATCTGTTCCTCCAGCACGCTCCATGCTTTTTCAAAAAACTGCTCCGTGTCCGTATTTTCCTGTTTCAGGGCTTCGATCACGCCATCCTTGATGGTCACAATTACTTTCACGTCTCCATTGAAGCCCTTTGCCGAAGCTGTATATTTACCGTCCAGATATTTTTGGGGACTGTCCGGATCTTCCGGTTTCTTTGTAGGAGATGGTTTTTTTGTAGGTGACGGAGCTGATGTCGGAGTTGGTAAAGCAGTTGCTGCAGGTGTAGGGGTGACCTGCTGGCTGTTTCCATCTGCCGCTGCCTGGGAGAGGGCATTCTGAACTGCCTGGATGATTCCGTTGGAGGAATAGGTTGCTCCACTTACTGCATCTACATTCGGTGTATTTCCGGCGATCATCCTGCTGATCACACCCTGAGCTGACGCAAAATACGACTCAGTTTCTCCAGATGCCTCCAGAATATCTATGGCCGCAATCTTTCCACCGCTGATTGTTACTCTCACGCGAATCGTCCCGCCAAATCCGGTTCCGCTTCCTTCATACGTACCGTCCTTATATCCATCTGCCGGAACGCTTGCTACCGGTGTCTGCGTGGTTCCCTGTCCTGCGGCGCCGGCATTGCTTTTTGCAGATTCGGAAACCGTTCTTATACCTGAGCTTTTTTTCGCTGCTGTTTTTTTTGCACTTTTTTTCGATGAGCTTTTCTTTTTTGTTGTACTGTTTTTCTCAGCTGTGGCAGTTGTGCTGTCAGAAACAGTATTTTCTTTTTCATACCCGAGATATTTTTCCAGCTCTGAAGCAGACATTACGGTCGTCTCTGCTTGCCCGACTGCTTCTGTCTCTCCATCAGAGCCCTTCGCCTTTATGCCTGAAAACACAAGCGCCGCAATCACAGCAGCTGCAGGAACCAGCTTGGTCCAGGGTATCTTCGGAGTATTTTTTTCCTCCTGCTTTTTATCTTTCAGATCTTTTTCCATGCTTCCTTACTCTCTCCTCTTTTCTTGCGGCCTCTGTCAGACATTGCTCTTCAGAAATCAGCAGACCTCTGCCGCAGACATTGCTCTATGTCTGCGGCAGAGGCTTCTGGATATCTGTGATCACATTCGGTTCAACAGTGAAATTATTTAACTGTTACCACAAATTTCTTTGTAATTCCGTTGCATTTCACTGTGATCGTTGCTTTACCTTTTTTGATTCCCTTTACAACACCCTTGCTGTTTACAGCTGCAACTTTTTTATTGCTGCTTGTATATGTAACCTTGCCTGCAGGTGTTGCTTTGGATCTGATGGTTGTTGTTTTACCTTTTTTGATCGTTGCAGAAGATTTTACAAGACTGAATGCAGGATTCTTGACAACTACTTTGCAGGTTGTCTTCAGGGCTCCTGCCTTTGCTGTAATCGTAACGGTTCCTGCTTTAATTCCTTTTACAACACCTGTTTTACTGTTTACGGTTGCAACCTTTGTGTTGCTGCTTGTGTATTTTACAGTTGCAGATGGTGTTGCAGTTGCTTTTACAGTTGCTGTTTTTCCTTTGTAGATCGTTACGGAAGCCTTTGCAAATTTAATTGTAGAAGCTTTTACTGTTACCTTGCAGGTTGCTGTGGCATTTCCGACCTTTGCTGTGATAACTGCTGTTCCGGCTTTTACGCCTTTAACAACACCCTTGCTGCTTACTGTTGCAACCTTTGTGTTGCCGGACTTAAATGTTACTGCTGCATCGCTGTCATTTGTTGTTGCCTTAAGAGTCGTTGTTTTTCCTGTGTATACAGCTGCTGCTGTCTTATCAAGTGTAACTGTTACCTTCTGAAGCTCTTTCTCTGCTCCCTGAAGATGTTCAAGTGCTTCATTTACCTCAGCCTGACTTGCATCTGTTTTTGCAAGAATGTCTTCTGCTTCCTGAAGCTCACCGGCAAAGGACTTCCAGGTTGCAATTGTGTAATCTGCCTCTGCCAGAGCCTTTGCAGCTTCCACTTCTGTTTTAAGACTTGTAAAATCAGTTGGCTCCATTGTAGGATTTACGATATTCTCTGCAGTTGCCTGGAAGCTGTAGGTATAGTCATTATATCCAAGAGCATACACTGTCAGTTTCCAGTATCCTGTTCCGTCTGTTCCTCCCGGAAGCTTGCAGCGTGCAGATTTTGTAAGTCCAAGCTGGATTCCCATTGCTTTATGCATCCAGTTATCTGCGGCAAACTTGGTTCCATAAGAAGCGAGGCATTTTGTATATGTGGAATCATCTCCATAATAATCCCAGCGTACAGCCTGCATATTTGCACCAAGATCGCCATAATTTCCATTGAGATCCACACGGAGGAATTCGCCGTAGCTTCCGCTTGCTGCTTTTACACTCGGCTTGATCTCTGTTGCTGTTTTTAACGCCTGATCCTTGATACCGGAAGCTGTTCCGTCTGATTTTCTTGCTGTAAATGTAAAGCCGTCACCATTTTTCTCCGCATATTTCAGACCATTTGTCTGTGCATTTACGTCTGCCACAAGGCCTTTGTAATACTGGAGATTGTTTTCACTGTATCCTCCGGAGAGCACAGCTCCATCCTGTACGACATTATACTTTTTGCAGAAATCTGCAAAATCTGCGGTCTTAACTGCTACCGGAACATATTTCAGACCATATATCTCATAATGATCCATCGTATAGGTTTTTCCATCTTCTGTTGTTATACTGCCTCTGTTCCATTTTACCTTGGAACCGTCTGTAAGATAAAGTGTGCTTCCTTTATCCTCCCAGTAGGATACGTCGAATCTGGTTCCGTCTTCAGCAATGATCGTAGCTTCTGTCTGATAGCTTCCTCTGTGGAGTCCATGATTTGCAGTCGCTCTTGTTACTGTATCAAAAGCTCCTGTATCAAACTCACTATGTGAATCCTTCTCTTCTGAAGAGCTTGTATCTCCAGCTGCATATACGCCTTCTGCTGCCCAGTACTCACCCCAGGTAAGTCCTGCATATACGTACTGATACTCGCCTGTCAGCTGGTCAGAATCGGAAAATGCTTCCGCCACTTCATCGCCTTCTGTGAAATCCTCTTCCCCTGTAGAGAACGGGTCTGCTTCCTCTGCTGTCTCATCCAGAGTCTCGACAGCTTCTGTATCTTCCTGCTGGATATCCTCTGTCTCGTCTGCAGCAGCTTCTGGTACTGCTACATCCTCTGCTGCTTCTTCTGTTATGTCTGCAGCATCCTCTATAGCTTCTTCTGCTACAGCTTCAGTATCCTCTGCCGTTTCCTCTGTGCTAAAATCCTCCGTATCTCCTGCCTCTGCCTCGGAAACCACGGCTGCATCAAGATCAGATGCCATTACAGCGGTCGGAAAGGTTGTTGCTGCCACTGCAAGACTTAAAATGCATGGAGCTGTTTTTTTCAATAGATTCCACTTCTGCATTGCTTATTCCTCCAAAAAATATGATATATTTATAGAACCCTTTCCAGGTTTACTATCGCAAGTACTGCGGATATGAGCATTCCCCTCTGCCAAACAGTCATAAACCGGATCGCCGGGAGATCAGCTTCACTCTGCAATATCCTCCACACTATAGGAATCCGCAAGCAGGCTGAACCGCTCCTTCATCCCCTTAGTGAGATACACATGATGGTCTTCATCCACAAAAAGTCCGTCTGCACCGTAAGCTTTCAACAGCTGTGTCCCTTTTTCCACCCCCAGCACAAAACATGCTGTGGAAAGCGCATCTGCCTCCAGACCTGAGTCACAGACTACCGTTACCCCGGTCACTCCGCTTTCTGCCGGATAGCCGGTAGACGGGTCCATAATGTGGTGATACCTTACACCATTTTCGATAAAATATTTCTCATAATCTCCGGATGTGGAAAGAAATTCTGTACCATTTAAGGCAACCACACCAAGATAGTCATCCTCATTTTCAGCTCTGGGATCTGTCACTGCCACATTCCAAGAAAAACCATCCGGCTTGCTTCCGTAGGTCATGACACTGCTTCCTCCCAGATTCATAAGTGCTGCTGTTACATCCTTCTTTGTTTCCAGTTCTTTAAGGATCAGGTCACAGCCAATACCCTTTCCCGCTGCTCCAAGATCCAGAGAACAGCCCTCCTCCATGTGGACCGTATTTCCGTCAAGAAAAATCTTCTGATATCCGGAATCCTTCAGAACATTCTTAATTTCTGCTTCTTCCGGAATTTTCTGGTTTTCCCCTCCAATATCCCACAGGCGGATCAGCTTCCCGATGGTTGGGTCAAAGGCTCCGTCAGAATCCTCTGCGATCTTCAGAAGACGTTTCAGGTATCCGGAAAGCTCGTCGGAAATCTCCGTATCTTTTCCGCTGTCTGCATTCACCTTATAGATCTGGGACTTCTCATTGGTCCAGGAAAGAAGGTTCGTCTCCACATCTGTCAGCACAGCTGTCAGCTTACTGTTTATATCGTCACCTGTGGTATAGAGTGTTTCTGATACCACAGTATCCATTGCAAAATCTGTATCGGTATATGTCTGTACATCATTTTCCGAAGCAGCCATGCACAGCACAGGAAACAACACCGCAATTCCTGTAAATGTAGCTGCTGCCAGAAAAGTTTTCTTTTTCAGAGCCTGATATCTCATAGATCATTTTTCCTCAATTATTCCAATGTGAATATTTTTTCTCGGGCATGCTGCGGCACATGCGTGGCAGCAAAGACATTCGCCGGATCTGCCTGTGTCGCCGTCGATATCCAGATGAGCCGGACATCTTTTTTTACAGAGACCACATTTCGGCGGACATTTCTCACGGTTTCTCCGAAACAGTGCACCCGGAAGGATTGGCATTAATGCAAAAACCGCTCCCATGGGACAGAGAAACTGGCAGAAAAACCTTTCCTGTGTACACATTCCCACAATGATCAGCACCAGGAGCACAATTCCCACCAGATATTTGCTGTTCGGGAGCCGTCCTGCCGTGAGCATGGAAAAAACATCCCACGGGCTGGTTCCCGTAAGCTTTCCGTATACACCTGTAAGGCAGGAAAGCAGGATCAGTGCCAGTACGATATATTTGACTTTCTGAAGCCCGTGAACCATTTTTTCGGAAAGAGCCGGTTTCTTTTTTTTGTGAAAGCATTTCATCCGGATCCAGGAAAAGCCTTCATATACGGCATCTCCGAAAGATCCGAATGCACACGCATATCCGCAGAAATGTCTTCCGAAAAAGCAGGTAAAGATCAGAAGCACTGCCGTTACAGTCAGAAAGGAATTCCACTCCACCGGCTGACCGGCCGCAATGGCAAGAAAGATCGATTTGATACCTGCAAAGGCTGTAGAAAACAGAGACGGGGCGGCAA
>OLQG01001700.1_pt1 | contig 13022 bp, 16 predicted proteins | sample 1672221 | NCBI WGS metagenome assembly OLQG01 (sample SAMEA3136660, study PRJEB25190) | human gut metagenome | biome: human gut; feature: human-associated habitat; material: faeces | place: Austria | collected 2013
AATGACTTCATTTGTAAGACATTAGAAGAAAAGATAAAACAAGATTAAATTGAAAATAACGTGAAATTCGTTTATAATATAACGGTTAGTTGATGGGGCAAAACGCCTCAATTACCTCAAAAGAGAGAGAGTATCTGTGGTAGGGTGCCTCTCTTTTTTTGTCTATAACCAAAAAGAAAAAGCCCCAGGTTATGAGGCTTCTTTTTTCTGCATTTCTGCTTGCAATTCTTGTTTATATTTATAATAGGATGTTTTGCAGATTCGTGCCAACGTCCACGTTTCCTTATCGGTCAGCGTTCCACCGAACGCCTTGTTATGCTTTAAGATAATTTCTTTCGCTTCTTTTGATTTCTTGGTTTTTAATTTCGCTCCTTTTGGTGTTCCAATCCTTGCCCCTCTTGCCTTAGCATCTCTCATACCCTCATGAATACGATCATGCAGCAAGTTAACCTCATGCTCTGCCTGTTCGAACGCTCTATAAATGTCTTGCTCAACCTTGTTTAATATGAATTCATTAATTGCTCCCATGATCGTATTTATCATTTTATCTGCTGATTCATCTCCTGTAGCAATCTGTACGTTTATGATTCCTTGCATTGCTTTTCGATAGCTGTCTGTATCTATATGATGCTCTTTCAGGAATTCAAGATCAACACCTAATAAAAACAGCTCTTTATATAATGCAAAGCCCTCTTCTGCGTTTCTTGCCATTCTACTTACTTCATCAAATACAATTCGATCATGTTCTTTATATTCGCTTGATTTAGCATGAGATACTACGATCTTATACAGTTTGTTCCAGTTTGGTCGGTCGGTTGTAGTACCTGTAAATCTATCTTTATATATCCGCTCTTGATGATCTTTCATCCCAGGATATGCGCCGATCACGTTCGTTAGCTGTCGGTCTATCTTCTGGTGCTTGGTTGATACCCTCAAATAACTATATAGTGCCATGATTATCATTTCCTTTCTTTTCCATATTGTCCCATAGATAACTACTGTTACTTTTTACTGATTTCATTATAACATGGTACCTTGTAAAAATCAAGCCTCTGATCGCAACTTTTAGGACTTTTTTCATTTTTCGGCTCGCACCCTACTTATAGGACACTTTCAGATGGAAATTATCATGCTAGAGACATTAATGTCCTTGCCAGTGGCACTCATGCAAAAAACAGTGCTTCGGACGTGTCGTCGATGGCAAAATCAAAATCATCAAAAACATAAGTAAATTGCAGACTTTTTGACATTGGAAAATATTGTAACATTCTAAAAACGTGCAGTCGTACAAAACGATAAAAACCTAGTAATTTAGTAGGAAATATACAATTATCAAGGAAAAATAAGCAAAACAAAAACGTGTCTCGACAAACTCTAGGAAAAATAAGGATTTTTTGATGCTAATTTTGGAAAATCTGAGATACTGGAAAAAATGCAAAACGCAAAAAACCCAGTAAAATTAAGGGCTTTCGGACCCTCAAAAATTACTGGATTTCTAAATGTCGCTTCGATTCGATAGAAAAAATGACCTCTGACACGTGCAAATCACATCTTATTTCATCATTTCAGCATCTTTCAGCCTCTTCTTCTCTGCGATCGCACGTTCAAGTCTTGCTTTCTGCCATCTTAGACGGATTAATTCTTGAGATTCTGCGGTTGCTTTTCTGGTTAATGTATTTGTGATCATCTGCTTTATCATATACTATAGCCCCTTTCTGAAATTTTTACAAAGTGTATTTTAAAATTAGTTTATATTTTATTTTGATAGATTTATGTTAACATAACTGCTGCCTTTTTGCAACAATAGAAAAGGCGTATCAAAGATATAATTTCTCTGGTACGCCTTTATTGTTAATCTTCTTCCATTTGTTCAATATTCTTTTCAATCTCACTCAATACATTATATGTATCAGTCATTCTTTTCCATGCTTTTTGACGTTCTTCTCTGGTCATTATATTGCCAAAAATAGGGTTATTTTTCAATTCTGATTTTTCTTTTTCTGATAGACTTTTAAATGTTTTATTCATTACTTTTTCGTTTTTAGGATCTATGAGATATCCATATGTTGAAAAATTTTTTAATGTATCCAAATGACACTCTGCATCTAGCCTATACTTCTTTGCATTATCATAATCCTTAATGACCGCAAAAAATATTGCCTTATTTGCCATTTTATTAACCTTATTATAAATTCCGTTTATATCTAAATAGATTGGTGTTGCTGATAGATATCTGCTTCTTACTTGTTTACATTTCTTATTAAATGGTTTTATTGTTTCAAAAAAGTTATCTTTTAATACATTTCCAATAACAAAACCTTTCTCCTCTGCCAGTTTTTTATTTGGTATTGCACTAGGTGCATACGTCCCATCACAAAATAACATAATTGGTGGATTATATATGCAGTTTTCAACGCATTTATAGCCACAAGGATTTGTTTCATTACCTCTTTGGGGTTTACATTTTTTGTTGTTTTTTATTATATAGCTTTTATTCGGCTGTTTAGGAGCATCCATGACTATATCTAAATCATATTTTTGTATAATTTGTAAAATCTTTGATTTTGACTGCATACGTCCCTCTGCATACATTACCTTGTCATTCGTATTATCGAACGCAATTATATTATGTTTTTGCTTTAATTGTGGGCATTTTTCACGATAAAAAGCAATGTTCTGGTCGATCTGATATCTTGTAATGAATTCAAGATGAAAAGGATCAATAGACACTTCGAGTCCTGATTCATCTGGACATGTTATATATTCAGCCCATTCGTTATATACATCTGCAAATTCTTGCGACTGTATCGACATATTTGTTGTGACTCCTAGATACTTAACTCTGATTCTTCTCTTCTTAAAGATTTTTAAGATCATTCGCAGTTCATCGACATATAACATAGGCTCGCCGCCTGAGAAATGTAATTCATCAATCTGATATACATTATCACATAACGCTTCAACTACATCTGCGGTAATAGATATATCTCGTGATTCTCCCTGATAACAGTGTTCACAAGCAAAATTACAACGTAATCCAACCTCTATTGCTAGATGCCTTATACTTACTTTTTTCTTCATTTATGCCAATCTCTCCTTTAATGCTTCTGCCTGTTCCTCTGTATATCCAAAGATCGTGGCAAGATCACTGTAAATCTGCTTGATAACCTCAGCACTATCATTCATCTTTATGATCCCATCTTCCTGGTACGCTACCGCATGATACAGTTTTCTATACATCTTCTTGATTTCTGGGTGTAAGTCCGAATTATCCTTGGTTTCGTATAGATTCATAATGAATTCGTTTAGTAGTTTCTCGTATTCTGCCGTGTTTTTTCGCTGATCCATGATCTTCTGGTACATTGTCAGGGCTTCGCTGTATGTATTTAGCTGATTTTCTGGTATCTTCTTGGCTTCTGATACGTTTAATTCTGTATTTTTTAATAATGTTTCTTTATTCTCATCAAATAAATATTTATTTTTCATTGGCTTGTTCCTCTTTTCTTTTATGGCTTAGTTTATTTATGTTTACGGTGTAGTTTTTAATTTTAATATTTGGGCAGACACGTTTTCGCTGCATCTGCCCTAAAGGAGTTTCAAATTATGATCAATGTCAAAAGAACTAATAAAAATCTATCGCAAAAACCAAAACAACAACAAAAGATTAAGCTGATTTTCTATCAGATTCATTTAGAAGTTCTAAGGCAATCAAGTGACCTTGCACGTCGTAGACTGTCCATTTACCAACCTTTTTGATTGGTTCCTGTCTCTTCGCAAGGATAATGTCTTTCAGATCGAGTCCAGTTTGTGCAACGATCTCTAAAGGATGCAGATTCCTTGCGTTCTTTGTGCGAAAAATACCAAACTTGCCAATGTCATGGCAGTGCCTGTGTAGATACTTCGGCAACCAGATCAGATTTTCTGCTCTGTTATCTTGCTCATTATGATTTAAATGATGTATGTCTAAAGGTATCGGACTTCCCTTTTTATCTCGTACATCTTTAAAAAGGTTCGGGCAGAATAATTGTGCTACTGATCTGTGGATTGATACTTTCTGCTTCTTTTTCTTTCTCTTTTTACAAGGGCAGTAGTATTTATATTTCGTTCCATCGCCTTTGTTCTTGTTCTGAATCTTTATCAATTTCACGTTTTCACGCTGGCATGATATGATTCTTCCATAATTACTTACGTAGTAATTTGGATACTTAAACTGTGGCACGAATACCTCATCATCTGCAATATATCCGCCTACTGATTCGACTTTGTAATTTGCTAATTTTCGACTCTTGATTCTGCGTTCAATCTGTCCTTTTTGTTCTAATAACTTCTTTAAATCTGTTTTAATCTCTGTGTCTATACTTTGTTTTACCATAAATTTTACCAATCCTTTTTTTGTTAATCGGCTGATCTCTTGGATGATCTAACTGCCTAACATCTCAAAGGATTAACGCATTGATAAAACAGTGTTATATGTCGTGTTTACTATTTGATTGTCAAGGTTCACTTGGTATGTCCACTTGATTTATATATGTAAAAGGAAGTATCGGTTAGCCTTTCACTATGTTAATGCCGAAAAATGATTCAAGATGATCAGCGTTTTTTTGTGTCACTGTCACGACTTTCACGCTGTCAAATGCCTCTTAGGTGTACCCCCTAAAAGGGTATACTTGGCACTTCTTCCTGAGTTTTTACTTCTTTTACATCTTCATTACTTTATCAAGTATTTCTTTCGCTTTCGCATTATTACCGATCAGATCGGTTTCATACTCCAGACTCTTTCTGAATCTGGTAAACTTCTTATTGCCTTTTTTGGGGCTGTTTTCTAACTCTTTCAATACAGATCGCACGTCCTCAATATCAAATAAAAGAGGTGTGCCGTTCTGTTCCTGGACGTATTTTCTTGAATCTCTTATGAAATTCGCTGTCCATTTATCAGAGTTTTTTCTATGGTAATCTACTTTTGCAAGCAATTCTCTATGATTCCAACGTTTCCAACCATTAAATTGATCCACAAAATCTCTCTTGAAATTCTTTTTAAAAAACTTCGCAATCTTTTCATCTGTCAACGCAACTACACGATCGTCGTTGAAGTTACATTCTGATTTCAAGATTCTTGAGTCTTTTATCGTATATTCGATACGCATAGCATCACATTTTGGCATGTCTGCCTCATCGACTGCTGCCGTATCTCTTAACTGCTGTAGTTTTGGATATATCTTCACTTGTGTGCTCTTGTTGTTGCCGCAGTATACAGTTTCTTTCATGGATAAAGGTTCTCTTTCCTTATCCTTAAGATACTCTTCATATGTAGTCTTGGCGAAATTTCTCACATAATGGCTGTTGTATACGCCTACCTTGATTCTCCTGTGATTCTGCGTTCCTGTGGCGTATCTTTCTGGTAAGATTCTTTCCATTAATGATAAGACCTGTCCATATTCATGGTATTTGTGCTTTATCCAAAACGTAGCATTGAATTCAATCATGTTGATTCTCAGATCAGGCATATAACCATCAATATCGACACCGTATTCATCACGTAGTTTGTTGAATATCCTAACAATTCTCTGCTGATATTCAAGGCAATTCATATTTTGGAAATTGTTTTTCGTTTCCGTAAAGACATTTAGCGTTGCGATTGTTCTGATTTCTCCAGATGATCCGTCTGCGGTAGATTTCATGTGTAGATTACCGATGTCTCTATCATCAATTCGCAGTTCACCAATTCTTCGCCCGTCTTTAATCTTCAGATCAGACCAATCACTGGGGACGTAGTACATAGTACCCTTTACTTCTTTCTGTTTTTTTCCAAATAATTCATCATCAATATTTCGCAGTGAGAAGCCTGTAATCACGGATTTATCAATCCCGATTCTCTCAATCAGACCGCTCTTACTCACTTGATTCGTCAAATTCGTTCTCTCCTTTTAAATAATGTATTCGTTGATACATTTTGCATTTGGCACAATGCTCGCCCATGGTATCAAACGCTCTGCGAAATGCAAAAAAGGTAACAAAAACCAGACACAATTACCTTGTGTCAAATTTCTTTATTCTATTTTTCTAAATAAGTCATCAATTTGGGATATAAAGAGGATAGATCAATTCCTCTTGTTAGATTCCGCTTGCGTTCTGCTCTTGTATCTATATTATGCAGACGCTTCTTAAAATGAAACATGAATGTTTCGATATGTTTATACATTTTCCTTTTTGCCTCAATAATGCAAGGCTGTATTCATAATTTCTTTTTTTCCGCATCTTCCTTTCTTTCAATTCTCTCTATTATTAATATTCCCCAGTTCAGGGGAATCAAACAACTTCGATTTTATTTTTTTTTATAAATCATGTCTGAAATGCACAACCCTTATATCAAAGGTATCACATTTTTTCGTAAAAGGTTAATCAGACATTTATGTTATTTAGTGTACTCATCCGATTCGCAAAAATCAACGTGCAGTTCAAAAAAATTTTTTCTGTCCTTATTATTTAGTATTCGCATTTGCTCATCTAAACACAAAAAGAAAATTAATTTTTTTGTTTCATACATTTAGTGTGTAACGTTTACCTTGAAAATTCAATCAAACAATCATAAAAAAATCTCTTCATCTTTGATATAACAAGGTGCTTTCGGATTTACCAGATAAGCTTTTACAAGTTCTCTTAAATAACTATCATACCCTACAAGTCAGCGATATTCCAGTAAGTTTTTTATTTTTTTTCGATTCATCAAATTAACCGACAATCGTATTATAGCACCATGAAATTATATGTAAAGGTGTCTAAATTTTACTACAAAATATTGCACAAAGGCGTTTTGCCATCTCGAAATTCTGATGCCATGTTCTCTTGCATTTTATTGTGGTTTCTGGCACGAATTTTCATTTTTAGGGCTTGTTTCAATTCTTAATACCCTAAATTGTATAATCCATTTAATAGGCATTTACGTGCGTTACACAACGCCCAATTATTTACATATCTTTTGAGATTACTTGAAATTTTTTTATTTTTGTGAAAGTTGCACATAGGACATTTTTTAAAAATGCACACGTAATTTAAAAAAATGCAAAAAAAAAAGACATCAACATTTCTGCTGATGTCCTGATAACTGCTGCCTTGCTTAATCAACTACCAACTCATAAGCATCTGATCGAGTAATCCAACAAGTTCTTTGCTTTCTTCTGATTGTTCTTTTGCAGATTCTAATGCCCTGATCACTGCACCAATTTCTGATACGTCTTCAAATCTAACTGTATCTCCTGTTTCTTTTTTCATAGGTTCACGCTCCTTAATCCTCGTAATGTGCTAGATCATGCGACACCTGATTTCGCAATGCTAGATTATACTGTTCATGCACATTATAGAGGCATGTTGTGATATACGCTCTTTGATTTTTGACTTTTTCAGTCAGTCCAACAAATTGATCAATTACATACATGATCATGTCTTGGTTCAATCTCAGCATGCGGCTAACCACTATTAATGTCGGTTTGTCTTGTCCCCCAACTCTGATTGTTGGTTCATCTGTATTCAATAATGTATACAGTATATTAGAGACATCGTTAATAAGTGATTCTTTCGTTGGATTCTCTGCTTTTAATTCGTCTAAATGATAATAGTCATTGATTGTCTGTTCTGAGTATCGTTCAGACACTTGACTTTTCTCTTGATTTTCGGTATTATTTCTTTTAGGTATAATTGAATTCTGAGGACTTTGCTTTGGCGTTGTGGTAGATGCTTCTGCAAAGTCTTTTTGCTTTATAACAATATATCCTTTTTGCTTAAGCCGTTCGATGACCGCTTGATCTTCATCTGGTTCTGTCTCATCGTCTGAAATAGTACCATCTTTCCATAATTTGGCATAGTCATGTAAGACATACAAATTACTCGTATAATCTCCGTTTTCGGTTTTTCTTCTCTTACACGTGATAACGCCCAATTCTTGCATATGCTTTAAACAGTTTTGCACTTTTCTTTTACTGATTCCTGTTATTCTACTAATCGTACTTAGACTTGGATATGCTTGTCTTGTGTCATTATCTGCATATTTTTTCAAGCAAATAAAAATCATCTTTTCGTAGTAGTCTAACAATTTGCTTTCCACGAAATCATGATAGATAAGCGAAAAACGTCTTTGGTCATCTCTGGCAATTAATTCATCATTTGCCATTTACTTATGTTACTCCTTATTCTTCTGGTCGAATTTTTCAAGTTTTTCAATTATTGCATCTCTGACAAGATCAACAACTGTACAGTCTTGCATCACTGCGGTTAGTTTCAATTTTTTGTGTAAATCTGCATCAATGCTGATATTTAACCGTTTCTTTTCTGTCTGATCTGACATTTAATTATCTTCCTTTCTATGAGTTTTCTATGATTATATTTTACTTCATTACAACATATAAGTCAAATACATAGATGTGCATTTGTGTATTTTTTCATTCTCTCATCCCATCTTAAGATAGATAGATGGATATAGTTCATTGTATATAGTTAGATGGGTATAGTTAGGTGGCACGTGGTGCCATACGGTATAGCACAGTATGCCATAGGGTATGGTACGTGGTGCTATAGGGTATAGCATGATATGCCATACCTAAAACTCTCATACAGCCCTATAAAAAATCGCACTCTACAGATCATAAATCCATTTTTATTTTTTAAGTAACAAATTCTCCGCCTACATAATCAAAGTGCATTTTTAGTTTAATTTCATGCTACAAAACTAAGCAATCATGACATATTGTATTTGCAACTGCTCCCTTATCTGGTACTCGATCAGGCACCGCCAACTGCTCCCCTGGGCAAATAAAACACAAAAATACAGCACACGAATGTACGAAAACCCTTGTATTTACTGCATTTTCGTGATGTGTGATAAAATTTCAGTTTTATGTAAAGTTAAAATAATGCTATAAAAACGGTAAAAAAATAGCAAAAAACCCTTATAAATAAAGGATTTCTTGCTTCTGTTAATCTGCCCAAAAGGGTAATAAAACTAGGATTTTATAATTTTGTATATAGTTCTTTAAAACATGAGGAAATAACTGGTATTTTTGGGAATGATGCATATTGTACTTTCCGAATTCATATGATATAATGCCAATAGGCAAAATGATAACAGTGTCAAGTCATGACACAAAAAGAAAACCCTCAGTACTGCGAATACTGGGGGCTTTTCTTGTCTATAATGGGACAAGATCCACGGTTAGGTTGATCGCTATTTATGTCTGTCTAACCATTTGCATAGGTAGTAGGCGACTACACTAGCCAATACAGACATAATAAATGATAACAATGTACTACTCAAGCCATGACCCCCTTTCTGTTGCCAGAGTGGGATGCGACAACGTAGTAATTATATCATGTTTGTATCTGTATTGGAATAGTTTAAAAAACCAGTCCTACACTTCGACAATCGGCATCCGATCTTTTCGCTGTCTGAATGATCTGATCGACTTCATTTCATACTCATATGCGACACTGCTCCCAATCCAATCTGCTAATGTACCGACAAATAACACCTTGATAGTTGTTTTGTTTGTTTGTGTTGCTACAATGAATTTTTCGTTCCAATCTATGTATCGATCGATCATATGACACAATGTTAATTCTTCTTTTTTCATACGTCCTCTTAATAAAGTAATAATAAAATAAGGTTATAAAAATCTTAAAATATCACTTTTAAAATAGTAAATAATTACTGCTTTTTTATATATTCAATACAAGCATCTGTGACTAATTGTGAAAAACTCTTGTAATTTTCTTTTGCTAATTCTGATAATATCTTGTAGAGATCAGGATTCATTGTTAAGGTATATTGTTTCTTTTTATTAGATACTTTCGGTCTGCCTCGCTTTCCTGGTTCTTTCTTTGGTAGTTCTGTATCTTCGACTGCTGCCTTTTCAGTTTCTTTGATTGGTTCAGGTGTTTTCGTTTCTTCTGTTGCTGTTCTTTCAGCAATTCTTTTATTTGGATTTTCTGCTTTAAAGCCCTTTTTTGCCATCGTCTTATCCCTCTACTTTCTTCAATAATTCTGTTGTAAAAGCCTTATAATCTATGTTCGGCTTGCTATTCTTGGCGTAGTCAATTAATGGTATTCTCATAGTTTCTGCTTCTGGCACAGCAACTCCCTCTCTGATTGTAGCATTGAATACAGATGTATTCATGTCATGTGCTGTATCCTCGATCATGTCTTTAATGTCTCTGTTTAGGATTGTTCTGTTATGGTACTTGATCAACAAGATACCTAGCACCTTAAGATCAGGATTCAATGATTCTTTGATGCTCTGGATCGTATTGTTTAATGTTCCTAAGCCTTTTAACGCAAAAGGTCTTGGCTCTGTTGGTATCACTACATAATCACTTGCGACAAGACTCATATAACTGAGATTGCCTAATGCTGGTGGAGTATCAATGATTATGTAATCATAAAGGTTTTTATAAGGTTTTAATACGGTTTTTAAAAGGGTGCTTTCTACATCGTTAGATAGTTCAACGTTCGGCAAAAATTCATCCGCCCCTAGTAAATCATAGTATTTACACTTGATCGTGGCTTCTGGCACTGTACACGTTTCTCCCAGTACGTCTGTTATACTCTTTTCAATGGTATCAATGCCACTTGCATATGTGCTGTCACGTTGTCCGTCCATGTCGATCAGCAAGACTTTTTTCTTTTTGAATCCTAATGTAGAAGCTAATGCAAGGGCTGTTGTTGTCTTTCCGACTCCGCCTTTCTGCAAAGCAATTGATATTGTAATTGCCATGTTTTCACTCTCCTTTTTATCATATTTTTATAAGGTTATTTTATTATTATAATATTGTTTCTTTAATGCCATTATAACATGATAATAATGTTGTGTCGAGTCGATAATGAAAAATAGGCTCCTCACGTTTGTGTATCACGTTAAGGCGTTTTTCTCGATTTCCTGATAACCCAATATGTAAAGTACCCCCAGTTATTAGTGCAACAAAAAAGAGGCTTTCCCCAGTTTAATGGGGATACACCTCTTTTCTTTCCACACAAGTGGGGAATCTATTCGGCAAGTATAAACTGTTCGTTACAATCCATACATAACACGTTGATGTTTTTCGTTGCTCTGAATGAGTTGCCACAACATGGACAAATGTATTTTCTTGTACTGCTTGGTTTTCTTATCTTCTTTGGGGCTTCTGCTCCGTTTCCGTTCTTTTCTCCGCCAACTGGTGCGATACTGTCAAAAGATTTTCGAAAAAGCAAAATGTCTTCAAATCCATGATTTATACAAAAGTCAAGCGTTTCTTCTGTTGGTTCTGTGAGTGTCCATCCGTATCGTGGATGACGTTCAATATGCAAGCCTCTTTCTTCTGCTAATGCTTTAAATCTTTTGTTATGGTAGACACCTCTGTTTGATGTATCTTTGATGTCGTTCTGCATAGCGTACAAGTGACAACCCTCATGGATTAACGTTGCTACTACGTTTTCTATTGGTCGGTTCAGATAATCGGCTGATAGGTTCAACTCGTGTGTTGCAACATCTCCATTGCTCCATAGCTTGCTAACGCTCACATGCCCATATGCCGAAGTTGTTGATTGGATCGAAATCGTCGGCATTTCAAGTTCATTACTGAAATATTCTTCGTTTACCACTTTAAATACCTTAACAAGATAGTTACTTACTCTCTGATAATTTGTTAGTTGTTTCATCGTTTCTTACCTCGTTCTTTCTTTATTAAATTGTTTATGTGGTAGTTGCTAAAGGCTCTCCTTTAACTGTCTTTATTATAACATGGTACCACGTAAATTGCAAGTGTATTTTTAATATTATTTATACTTTATTATAGTAATAAAATAATGTTATAAAAAACTTAAAATAATTTCAAAAAACTATTGACTTATACATGGTACCATGTTATACTATAAACAAGTTAAGAGATAACAAATACTTAACTTACCTACCACATTAATAAATCAAACGAAAAGAGGTAATTATCATGAGTAAAACAACTAACACAACAAATATCAAAGATGTAATCAAAGAGATCAAAGAGTATCAGGCTATGCAAGATGAGTTAAAAAAACAAATCAATGAGTTAAAAGAAGAAGCAATTGAATGGCTTGACGAAAACGAGTTAGATGAAATCCTAACAGACGAGGGCAAAATCACATACCGTGAAGTAATTTCAAAAAGATTTAATTCAACGGCATTTAAAAAGGATTTCGCAGATATATATGATGAGTACACAACTAAGACAAGTAATATGAGATTCACTTGTAAATAGCCACAATAAACAAGTCAATACAGTGCTGAGGGCTACATAAGCCCTTAGTGCTTGTATCAAATAAATAACTAACATACATTGAGAAAAGAGGTGTTATATATGTTAGTAGACGTTCCATTCATTAAGGTTGTTTTACTGAGATGTGATGTATTCGAAACATTCATTGCAGACGAACGCAATTTCAATTCTTATGCAGAGGCAAAGGCGTTTGCAGACTTGCACAACGACATGGTACCTGTTATAATCGAACTCTAGTCATTGCTTTTGCATGACTACGAAACACAAACTAATAATCAAACTAAACAAATTATAAATAACATAAAAGGATGATCGAATGATGTATATACGTATTGGCAGTACGATAACATCTAAGAAGCAAGGTAACGCTTCATCTATACTGAATAGCAAGGTGTTCTGTCTGTTGTTCAGTATAGATCATTCTTTCTTATTCTATTGAATGTGAGGTGCAGTCATGCCGAGAAAAGCGGACCCAAACAAGAAACAAGGCAATCAGTATAAAAGCAAGTTGCTTGCAGATGCGAAATATACTGGCGAGGGATTAGAGAAGTATATAGATAATGGTATAACGAAAGAAGAGTACGATCAGGCAATGGCGAAAGCACGAAAGAGTGTAAGACTTCGTATGTCTGGCGAACTAAAAGAAGCCATAGAAACATACGTTGCAGATCATTCAGATCAATACAAATCAATGAATGACTTCATTTGTAAGACATTAGAAGAAAAGATAAAACAAGATTAAATTGAAA
>OLQG01001705.1_pt1 | contig 12973 bp, 19 predicted proteins | sample 1672221 | NCBI WGS metagenome assembly OLQG01 (sample SAMEA3136660, study PRJEB25190) | human gut metagenome | biome: human gut; feature: human-associated habitat; material: faeces | place: Austria | collected 2013
GTGGCCGATAGTAAAAGGTCGGATAGTCTGTTCAGCATAGTTGTTATCCATCGGGACATGTCCATCAGATAAAAACACACGAAGATACTCTTCTTGATTTATGCTGTAAGTAAGAGCCTTGCCAATCGTGCTGTTATGGGTTACTTGGGAGTATTTCTGTTTTGCCCATGCGAAAAGCCTCCACTTTTTCAGAAAGAACAAGCTGACGCTGTTTTTTACGTTCTGTAGCAGAGAGGTCATCGAAAGTATTATCGATATGCATGATTTCTGTGATCATGCTGTATGCTTCCCGAGCAATCGATCCTTTGGCAGTATCCTGACCGACAGACTTTATGAATTCCGCAAAAGGTCTTCTGGCATGGACCCAGCAGCCTGCGACTTTAAGATCCCGGCGCTCTTTTGCAAGGTTATGGTAGACCTGGTATCCATCAGTGACCACGGTTCCGGAGAAAGTCTTAAGGAATTCCCGTGGATGGTCTGAATGGCGGGAAGGCTGCCAGTCGAAAAGGACGATTGGGTGAGTTCCACGAAGAGACCGGTTCCGGTAGACCCACATATAAGTCTTCTTACCGTTTTTGATCTTCGTATGATCAATCCGCATGACTTTTTCCGGTGACTCATCCGCGTGTATAACCTTACTGTCATAAATCAGTTCATGGAGACGGTCGTAGATCAGGGACAGATATATACCGGTACTTTTGATCACCCAGTTTGCCATAGTGTTTGTGGAAAGCTGGATACCATTCGTCTTAAAAGCTTTTGCCTGTCGCTCCAGTGGTAATGCGTTTGTATATTTACCATTAATGATGGAAGCGACCAGTGCGGGAGTAGCAATACTGTTGCGGAAAAGGTCTTTTGGTCTTGGTTGTCGGCCAGTTCCTCGGCGGAAAGTGTGTGTTCGATGATGCGAGCCGGAAGTCTTGACAGATCGGCATCACGTTTGCCGACAGATTTTTTGCGATGATAAGAAGGAATGATGACTTCCGTGATTTCAGGTTCTTTTGAAGAATCCTGTTTCAGATATTCCACTTCATTGAAGGAATCAAACAGGGAAATCTGACCATCAATTTCAGAAACAGAGGATTCAGATTTACGACCGAAAAACCGTTGGTTCATAATGCGGATCTGTTCAGTAAGCAACTCAATCTGGTGGTTATTATCGGAAAGCTGTGCGTTGGCATGGTCGAGCTGGGACTGCAGGGAGAGGAGCTGATCCTGTAAAGAAGATACGATAACGATGAGTGCTTCTTTACCGAGATTATTCAACTGTTCATCTGATAACTGGATCATGACTGGTACCTCCTGCATTGATAGGAACATTATACCAGAACTGGAAGGAAAAGGACACTTTATGAAAATAAGGGAAAGGTAAAAATGACTATGCCTGAAAGGCTGAAAAAGAAAGATATGGGAAGAAGAAAAATGAATGAAATAAAAAAGAAAAAGTGCTGTATAGAGCTTTAGATGCCTTTTAATACTCATTAAAAAGTGTCTGGAAGCTGTGCACAGCACATGAAAAACATGAATGAGAACGGGAAATAAAGTTCTCTGTTTTGCACAAAAATATCAGAATCAGGTAGAAATGTCAGGTGTGATATCATGGATGACAGGATCAATGGCAAATCCCTGCATCAGCCAGTGGAACTGTTCTGCGGATAAAGACCTAAGATCGTTGGAAGAACGTGGCCATGTGAAATGACCAGATTCCACGCGCTTGTAAAGGAGAAGAAAACCATCACCTTCCCAGAGCAGTCCCTTGATCTTGGTGGAAGACCTGCCACAGAAAAGGAACAGGGTGTTAGGCACAAACAGATTCATATGAAATCTGCGTTCGATGATAGCAGCCAGTGAATCAATCCCGAAGCGGAGATCTGTGTAACCGCAAACGATGTAGACACCGGTAAAGTAACTGTGATCAGCATCTTTAAGCATGGCACACCGCCTTGATAAGTTTACCGAGGAAATCTTCGGAAACAGAGGTATCTATTTCGATAGAAACACCATTTATCACCATTTTCACACTAGGGTTATTTGAGCGAATCGAGCGATTCGCACGAATGGAAGGAAATGCAGCAGATGCTGTTGTTCCTAACGAAGAGCCAGAGCCTGAGATAACAGGAAGAGAGAGTGGAACAATATCTGGCAGGGCCTGGTCCACAACTTCTTCCTTGAGAAGATGCTTCCAGTAGTTATAGGTGTGAAATGAAAGATTATTCTGTTCACACCATTGCCTGACAGTAAGACCGCTGGCTTTCTGATCTGCAAATCTGATGGCCCATTCCTGAAGATGGACTTGATGAAGTTTTTGTCTTGCATTCATGAGATGATCCTCCTAGATAAAGTAACACGGATCGCGCAAATCGAGCGAATTGTACGAAGTCGTGTTAGAAATATTGTTAGATCGATTATTTCAGAAATGTGGTAAGATGAACAGGTACTGATTATTGAGGAGTTACATAAAACATGATTTCTTTGAATTTCTGGAGGAACGAGATTATTCACTTTCATATAAAATGCCATTTATGCTGTCTTTTATAAACGCTGTAAATGCGATCGGAGATGCGGACATAGAAAAAGTTCTGGACGGTTATATAGAATTTTATCAGAACAGGATTGACCGGGGCTTCCGGTAGATAGAAGTACCTGTCCATATAATGAGAAAACGCTCAAAGATCGAAAAGTTATCAGCAGAAATATGCTTACAAATCCATTTGAAAAGTTCGAACGGAAAAGATTTTTGTATTATTCAAAAGATCTGAGTGTCATTTCCATGAACCATGCACTGTACAGCCAGATGACAGAAGAAGACTGGACAAGAGTGAAAGAACAATTGACAGAAGATTTGAAAAAATACTATGCAGAAATGGGCGGGATATAATAGAATAAGATTATCAGCGGAAAGGAGCACAACAATGAACGACACATTAAAAATCTTAGAATCTAGAAGAAGCTGTAGAAATTTCACCAGCGATAAAATGGTATCCGAAGAGGACATTCATGCGATTATCAAAGCCGGGACTTACGCACCATCTGGCATGGGAAGGCAGAGTTCTATTATTATTGCGGTAACGAATAAGGAATTAAGAGATCAGTTGTCTGCAGAGAATGCGAAGATTATGGGAGCGGATACAGATCCATTTTATGGAGCACCGGTGATTCTGGTTGTTCTTGCGGATAAAGATATTCCGACTTATAAGTATGACGGCTCACTCGTGATGGGTAATCTTTTGAATGCGGCAACGAGTCTTGGACTTGGCAGCATTTGGGTTCACAGAGCGAAGGAAGAGTTTGAGTCAGAATTTGGTAAGAAGATTCTTGCTGATCTTGGCATTGAAGGCAATTATGAAGGCATCGGACATTGTGCTATTGGATACGCAGTTGCACCGGCCAATGCGCCTGCGCCAAGAAAAGATAATTACGTTTATTATGTAAGGTAGAAAATACGGATGTTAGGAAATACAAAAGGAAAGCAGTTATATAATTACACACCTGATTATGTGTTGTTTGATCTGGAGACTACAGGCATTTCGCGTAATACGGATGAGGTGATTGAGATTTCGGCGGTGAAGGTCAGAAATGGCAGGGTAGTAGATGAATTCAGCCATCTGGTTAATCCGGGTAAGTCGATTCCGTATGCGGCAAGTATGGTGAATAATATCACGAATCAGATGGTGAGAAATGCACCTCATTTTGACCGTGTGTTGGAATATTTCGTGAATTTCATAGAGAATGATACTCTGGTCGGGCACAATATTTGCAGTTTTGATATGCCGTTTATATATCGAGATTGTGAACGTTATCTGGGGAAGACCATTTCCAATGATTACATAGATACGCTCCGACTTGCCAGGAAAGTCTTTCCGGATTGGAAGCATCGGAGATTATCCGATCTTGCGGAACATTATGGAATTTCTACGGAGGGTGCGCACAGAGCGCTTGCTGATTGCAGGATGAATCAGAAAATATTTGAATATTTGGGAAAAGAGCTTGCAGGTAAGCAGTTGAAGGTGCAAAATAATACCAGGATTTGTCCGAAATGTCATTTGCCTATGCAGAGACGGAATGGCAGGTTCGGTGAATTCTGGGGATGTACAGGATTCCCGAAATGCAGACATACAGAAAACGTATAGAATACATCAAAAATAGGAGGGCGAGCTATGTTTCCAATTATTGACAGAAAAAGAACCGGAATCAGATTGCGAAGAATTATGGACGAGCGTGGATTATCTGTAAAAGATGTCCAGCAGTATCTGGAACTCGGAAGTGTTCAGAGTGTCTATCATTGGCTGAATGGACTTAGCATGCCGACGATTGATAATCTGTATGCACTCAGTGAATTGTTTCAGATGCCGATAGATGATTTGGTGTGTGGGAATAGGGACAATGTTTTTGCGTATAAGTCTGATTCACAATGTGAACGTATTAGTGCTTATTACGAAAGACTTAATAAAGCAGCATAAATTTGTCGGAGAGAGTACGGCAAATGCTTTTATACTACAAGTTCAATGACAAGTGAGACATTCTCCCTTACAATGATTTCTATGAAGCAGGTAGAGATGATTGTGAGGGAGGATTTTTTATGAGCGAGAAGATGTTAGTAACACAGGCTTTAGATGAGAGAGATCTGTTAGTGAAGAAGATCAATGATAAGATTGCGAAGGCCAGCTTTGTAGATACGATTAAGCCGAATGAGGATAAGGTATATGCAAAGAGAATTGATAAAGCAGAGTATGCAAAGGAAGCAGAAGCTGCATACCAGCAGATCAACGATCTGATCAGGCGCTTTCAATTGATCGACGCTGCTATTGTGGAGTCCAATGCGAAGACAGAAGTTAATACTTCCTATGGAACATTCACGGTTGCAGGAGCTATTTCACTCAGAAGCAGACTTCGTGGAATGGATGCTTATGATGGAGAGGCGGACTTTGAAGGAAGACTGAAGAACAAATTGAATCATGAATATTCTGAACGGGTTCAATTTTGTGATATGAAGAACGGACAGCTTCAGTCCACAGCCGAGAGTATGCGTCTGAGCATTTTAGGGCGCGATGCGAAAGCAAAGGATGACAAGCCGTTAGGCGTGGTTGATGCATATATGAAGGAGAATACGACTGAACTTGTGGATCCTTTGGATGTAAAGAAGAAGGTCGACATGTTGGAAGAGAAGCGGAATATTCTGCTCACAGAACTGGATACGCAGATCAAAGTGTCCAATGCAACCACATTTATCGAGATAGCATAATCATATTGCCTGCATTACGAAAATTCCGAACTTAGTTTCCCTGTAACAGGGTTAAGTTACGTGAAGAATATGCAAATTCTATTAGGATGGATAGTATAAGAGCTGTTAATCGTTTTGGATTTTGTTTAAATTTTGAATTGTGAATCGTTAATGATTTTGTTCTTGAATGGTCATGTGTGAATGGACAACTTTTCTTCAGGTATAGAGATATGCTGAAATCCATGAAACAGGTTAAGGTGTTAAACTAATTGACCGGGGATCAGCCTCATGGCTGTAATGCAGGCAATAAGATGAATAAAGGCCGTGGCGGAAGCTGCGGCTTTTGCTATAATAGGATAAGGTGTTATGATGAATGCAAGGAGGTATTGTGTATGAATTGTTGTATACAGACAGTACAGGGAGATATTACAAAAGTTGATGATGTGGAAGCAATCGTGAATGCAGCGAATAACAGTTTGCTTGGCGGTGGCGGCGTGGATGGTGCGATTCATCGGGCAGCTGGTCCGGAACTTCTGGCAGAATGTCGTACCTTACATGGTTGTGATACAGGGGAAGCCAAGATTACCAAGGCATATAAGCTGCCTTGTAAATATGTAATCCATACAGTTGGACCGATCTGGTATGGAGGTAATGATGGTGAGCCGGAGCTGTTAGCAAATGCGTATCGCAATTCGCTGCAATGTGCGGTAGATCATGGAATTAAGACAATCGCATTTCCTGCTATTTCAACAGGTGTTTACGGTTACCCGATAGATAAGGCAGCAGTTGTTGCGGTCGATACAGTGAAGGAGTTTATCAGAGAGCATCCTGGCAAGATAGAACTTGTGAGGTTTGTGTTGTTTAGCGCAGATGTACTGGCGGAATATGAAAAAGTGACAGGGGAAAGAACTATTTTATAAATGTAACTTAAAAAGTGTTACAATTATAAATGGTACTAGAAATATTCGAAGCGGAGTATAAGATAGTTGGATAATAGTATATTTTTAAAAGGGAAAAACAAAGGAATTAATAAGGAGTTAAGGGGGAATGTGGCATTTTGCTATATTCTTGTGGATGAACAGGCAGGGCGGTGGAGTGTTGCAGATGAAAATGCGGTGGTCAATACGATTCGCCAGACCTCATCCTGGCTGATGCAGGAAGCGGGCAAGAAAAATGTGATATTGAATATCCGGAATTTTGTATTTCGCAGTAAGAGCGATGTGCATGTAGATCTTGGTATGTCGAATGCCTGGGTGAAACAGGTGATGCAGAATACGAAGTATACATCAATAACAGAATTGCGTAATCACTTTAAAAATGAAAAACGATTTGATGATGTAGCTGTGATTTTTCTCTTCCGATATGAGGAGAGGTCTTTTGCCTCGAGGCAGGTTGCGCTGGGAGAGGGCGAAGAATATGCCACAGTCTTTTATGGAGAAAAATGCAATACATTTATCCATGAGATCTGTCATTTATATGGTGCCTGTGATTTGTATTATACGGATTTTGTAAAGGAAAAAGTCAGACGATACCTGGGCGGAAGTATTATGTGTTCCAATGTGCTGTATGTGGATGATGTGACAGCTTACGTGATTGGCTGGCAGAAAGAATTGACAGATATGGCGAAAGCATTTCTTCAGGAAACAATGCATATCACGGAAGCAGAATGGTATGCAGCTCTGAGTAAGAATACGGAAAGTGGACATTCTTCTTTTACATATAGTGATGGTGCTGTTTACAAAGGTGAGAAGATACGCGGTGTACCGCATGGCAAGGGTGTGTTACAGTATGCTTCCGGTGATAAATATCAGGGAGAATTTCGACATGGGAAGCCGGAAGGTCAGGGTGTGCTGAATTATACCAATGGAGATCATTATGAAGGTGCTTTTATGAATGGTACATTTGAAGGGAAAGGCGTGTACTATTTTCATACGGGTGGAAAAAAGAAAGGTATTTGGAAAAATGGTAAATATTTGCGGAGATTTTAGATAGTCTCCGCATTCTTTGCATTTCTAATCCGTTCCATGGTATCGAGTTGTTCGGCTTTTTCGAAAATCTCGGTTTTCCAGGCAGCGAATTCTTCCTGAAAAAGTTCTTCGGATATAGAGTCTTTTCTGGAGAGAAGTTCTGTCCAGCCGCTGATGAATTCGGTGATGAAATTGCCATAGGCAGTAAGAGAGTTATTGTCATTGAAGGATATCTGAGCCGTGGTCATATCCATTTCATAATAGCCACCCCAGACATTGCATTCGAGTTCTTCAACATTTGTATTCATAGAGAAGGGTTCTTTTTCATACAGACCCAAAAGCATGTCGGCGATATTTTTTCTGTTTATTTCAATGTTACTCATATAGATACTCCTTTTGTGTGAAATTATTGCATTTATTATACCATAGGTCTGATGGATTTGCATGTGAAGAGAGAAGATGCTATAGTTACCTAAAACGAAATTTTAAAGGGCTGAAAAGCCTGTGATTTCAACAAAAAGACTTAATTATATGAGGAGGATGTGAAACAAATGGAATTCTTAGTTGTAGCCCTGGGTGGAGCTGTGGGAGCAATGGCCCGATATGCGATAAGCCTTATACCTGTTAAAAGCGGATTTCCGTTTCTGACGTTGGCGACAAATATTATGGGAGCGCTTCTGATAGGATTTGTTGTGGGTATTGCAAGCGGTAAGAATGAGGTATCGGAAAATACGATATTGTTTTGGAAAACAGGGGTATGTGGTGGTTTTACCACCTTTTCAACATTTTCTTTAGAAGCATACAATTTGTTTGATGATAATCAATATACAGCTGGAGGAGTGTATGTATTATTAAGCTGTTGTAGTTGCATATTGGGAGTGCTGTGTGGCAAAAAATTATCAGCTCTTATTAGATAACAGAATATGATTTGAGCCGAGAAAACGTTGTGTATTCCGTAGCTTATAGTTATCAAAAAGAAAACAACTATTCTCGCGATTCAAGTGTCCAGTGGATAAGATCATCGAATATCCACTCGAAGTGATTAACATATTCATCTACGTCAGGTTTAGACTGCATGTAATTAAATTTAAGGAAATATCCGGCTAATGCGAATCTGCAGAATTCGGCCGTAGATTGGATTTGTTCGTCTGAAAGATATCTTCCTGCATCTTCCAACTGCTTTTTGATATATTTGCTGATTGAATCCTCTGTTTTAATAAAGAAGTGGTATTCTAGTTGTTCTTTGGATAGCGAAGAGAGAATATGATTTATAATCTTAGGGTATTCCTTACATGTTTGAAATACCGCTTTCATTTCGGCTTTTAAATCTGTTGGATCTTCTAGTGTATTGACCAGTTTATCTATTTCATACTGTATCCATTTATCAAGCAACTCATATAAATCTTGAAAGTGATAGTAGAAAGTGTTATGGTTGATTTCACACCTTTTAACAAGAGCCAGCACAGTAATCTTGTCAAAGGGCATTTCTTCGATCATCTCGCTAAAGGTTTGCATGATTGTTTTCATCGTTAACATAGACATAGACAATTCCTCCTGATGCATCTTCTTTAGTACCACACATTTATAGAATATGCCTATTTGAAGATTTTGTCCATATCAATATATGACATAGAAAAAATTCCTGCTTACATAGAGGCTCTTTGCTCTCTATGTAAGCAGGAATTTTTCTATTAAGCTAAACATTATGCAATGAATTCCCAGTGACCATCCTTAAATGTCCACTCTTCTTCAAGGTTGTTTTCAAACAGTACAGTATAAACACCTTCTGTATCAGCCTTTGGATGAACCTCTACTACCTTCGTACCTACTTTTTTCTCGATTTCACTATAATCAGACATCTCTTTTTCCTCCTCTCGAGAATCTCTATTCGTTATTATTATAATAAGACTTAGGTGGTATTTATCATATATCCAGATTGTCTGAATTGTCCTAAAACAGACAATCTGGAGAATCTGTCCAAAAATGCAGAATCAGAATTCATTGTTCACGCTGTATTATTCCGTTATCATTGATATTGTTCCGTTAAAGAAGTATACTCTATCTTAGATTGGAGCGATAATCTATGTTTATGACAGTAAAACAGGCTTCTGAACAGGGAGGTCATCTATGCCTTTTGAAATAGTACGAAATGATATTGTAAATATGCAAGTAGATGCGGTGGTAAACACTGCAAATCCCAATCCTGTCATCGGCTCTGGCGTCGACAGCGGAATACATAAAAAAGCCGGACACGAGTTGTTGGTGGCAAGACAGAAAATCGGCTGCATTGATTTCGGTGATGCAGCTATTACCCCAGGATTTGATTTGGATGCCAGGTATGTTATCCATACCGTAGGACCTGTTTGGGAGGATGGCAGCCACAGAGAGGAGCAGATTTTATCTTCGTGCTATAGGAACTCTCTGACATTGGCTAAGGAGCATGAGTGCGAATCTATTGCATTTCCTTTGATAGCTACAGGCAATTATGGATTTCCGAAACCTCTCGCTCTGCAAATAGCGGTTCGTGAGATCAGTACTTTCCTGCTGGAAAATGAAATGCAGGTTTACCTGGTTGTGTTTGGCAAGGAAGCATTTGCCCTTTCGGAAAAACTGTTCAAATCCGTTAACAGTTACATTGACGAAAACTATATCCGCAGCAAAAAGCTTGATGAATATGGAACGGAAAGCATGTATGGTTCTCGTCTTGAAACAAGGCGTATAAGAGAACAGGAATGCGCTGATATGTCTGTAGGAGCAGCTATACCGATGGATTCTGATGATTGGGGGCAGCTGATTAACGATCTGGATGCAGGCTTTTCTGAAACACTCCTACAACTGATTGACCGTACCGGAAAGAAGGACTCTGAAATTTACAAAAAGGCAAATGTGGATAGAAAGCTGTTCTCAAAAATCCGAAACAATATGGATTATAGGCCATCTAAAACAACTGCACTGGCCTTCGCCTTTGCACTGGAACTGGATGTTGAGGAAACAAAAGACTTTATTAGCAGAGCAGGCTTTGCCCTTTCTCACAGCAGTAAGTTTGATGTGATTGTGGAGTATTTCCTGGTAAACAGGAATTATAATGTGTTTGAACTGAACGAAGTTCTGTTTGCGTTTGACCAGCCGCTTATTGGCGCATAAAAATGTCGCATATCATCAGACTATTCATTCTGGCTTCCTATCGTTAAGGTATTCTGCAAGGCTGTAATACAACTCACCCTTTCTTCCACGTGTCTGTTTTGCAGCCGTCATGGAATTTAAGATTGCTTCCTGTTCGGCTTCTGCTGCAGCGAGAAAAGCTCGATTGATCACATGCTCCGGAATTGCTGATAGCTGAAGCAGTTCTTCCTCACAACCGGACGGAATCCGGTTTGCGGTTGTAAATCCGATCATGACTTCTCCGCTTCCATGTCCTGTATAACCGCCGGTTCGTGCAATGCCAACCCCTGTTCTTTTCAAAATCCGTTTGAGCTGACGGCTTGTCAATGGGAGATCAGTAGCCAGAATGCTCATGATGGAACCTTTGTCTTCTTCGGAGGCAGCCATATCATTCTTTTCTTGCTTCCATTCCAGAATTTTTGGACCAACAGCTTCTCCGTTCAGTATAAAATCTTCGGTCGCACCAAAGTTTGACTGAACCAGAACACCGATGGTGTATTCCTTTTCACCAATACAGATCACGCGAGATGCAGATCCGATTCCACCCTTCATGCCGTAGCAGATGGTACCGGCACCGGCGCCTACATCTCCTTCTTCGAACTCCTCAGCAGCAGCCGCAAAAGCCTGTCGCACTTCTTTTTCACCAACTGCACGTTTCTGGATCTGGTTGATCCGGCAATCATTGCACTCGCCAACGACAGGATTGATGCTCATAGATTCCAGCCCATCGTGTTGGCACTGCTCAATTACGATATCGATAAGTGCATCCCAAACCTTTCCAACATTTAACGTATTTGTAAGGGCAATCGGTGTTTCAAGGATCCCAAGTTCTTCTACCTGTACCAGACCGGCACTTTTTCCAAATCCATTGTGGACATAGGCTGCTGCCGTATAGTGATGTGCAAATGCATTGTCCGGTCCAGGGACGATCACGGTCACACCGGTATGATTTTCTTCCATGTTCACAGTACAATGTCCTACCAGTACACCAGGTACATCCGTAATTGTATTTCTTTTTCCTGTTTTCACTCTTCCGGGTACAATTCCAAAGTCTCGAATCCGTTTTTTCTCCACGTTGTGTTCCTCCTTGGATCTTGGTGGCTATTTCTAATGATTGTATCATATTTTTTGAGAAATAAAAGGGATGCGGGAAATTAGCGGTTTAATGATGTTAAGTATACGGATATGTGGAAGACATTCTTTCGTGCGATTGCGATAGATGAACGAAAGAATTATGTATGTCAGCGTAGTTTATTTCCGTTGTGGAAAAGAAAACACACAGTGGAATTAAAAAAATTTCACTTGTAACTCGTAAGATGGAAACATATAATGTAAGTAAGATGTGATTGATGCATGATTCTATATAGAACCAGCTTCGGCGGTTGTTCCGGCGGTCACGGTTCCTTATCAGGATGGAGATAATCCGAAAGAGTAAATCGCTTTATATTATTTGAAATGGTGGGGAAACAATGCAGACTTATACATATGTATCAAAAGGAAAATTTGAATTAAGAGAAAAACCGAAACCGGTAATCATGCAGGAAAGAGATGCTATAGTAAAGGTAACGCTTGCAAGTATCTGCTCAAGTGATCTGCATATCAAACATGGCAGTGTTCCTCGTGCAGTTCCAGGCATAACGGTCGGCCATGAAATGGTTGGGATAGTGGAAGAGGTTGGCAGTGCCATAACTCATGTCAAGCCTGGGGACAGGGTAACGGTTAATGTAGAGACTTTTTGTGGAGAATGCTTTTTCTGTAAGAACGGTTATGTGAATAACTGCATAAACGAGAATGGAGGATGGGCTCTTGGGTGCCGTATTGACGGCGGTCAGGCCGAGTATGTGCGTGTACCGTTCGCAGATCAGGGACTGAATAAGATTCCGAAAGAGGTTACAGACAGACAGGCTCTATTAGTTGGAGATGTTCTTGCTACAGGTTATTGGGTAACACGCATTTCAGAAGTTACAAAAGAAGATACGGTACTTATAATCGGAGCCGGACCAACCGGTATCTGTACACTGCTTTCTGTTATGCTAAAACATCCAAAGCGTATCATTGTATGTGAAAAAGATGAAGAACGTATCCGGTTTATTCAGGAACATTATCCGAAGATACTGACGGTTCTACCAGAAGAATGTGTCAATTATGTTCGTGAGCATAGTGATCATGGTGGCGCAGACGTGGTTCTTGAAGTCGCGGGAGCAGAATCTTCTTTTCATCTGGCTTGGGAATGTGCAAGAGCGAATGCGATTGTAACAATTGTTGCACTTTATGATAAAGCACAGAGTTTACCGCTTCCGGATATGTATGGCAAGAATCTTACATTTAAAACAGGAGGAGTCGATGGTTGCGATTGTGAAGAGACATTGAAACTGATTGCCGAAGGAAAGATTAATACAGAACCACTTATTACGCATACCTATCCTCTAAGTAAGATTGAAGCGGCTTATGATCTCTTCGAGAATAAGAGAGATGGTGTTATAAAAGTAGCTGTTGAGTGTTGGCATTAGTTGTTATCGCAGCACTTCTGACATTTCTTTTACCAAAGGGATTTTACGAAACATAGGATATTTTATTGCACTTGATAATTGGGAGTGATTTATGATGAAATTAATTCAGAATA
>OLQG01001710.1_pt1 | contig 12925 bp, 8 predicted proteins | sample 1672221 | NCBI WGS metagenome assembly OLQG01 (sample SAMEA3136660, study PRJEB25190) | human gut metagenome | biome: human gut; feature: human-associated habitat; material: faeces | place: Austria | collected 2013
GCAAGAACATCGCACGCCTGGCAGTAACCGCCGGCCTCACAGCAGCGCTGAGCTTTGGCGGCGTAATGGCCCCGGTGACCATGGCGTTTGCGGCTGAAGGCGCGACGACTGCGGCCAATAGCATTACCATCAAGCAAAATGCAAAAAACACGGATGCCACGAATCCGAACAAAAAGACTCAGTTTGTTGCCTATCAGATTTTTAAAGCCAAGGTGGTTGATGGAACTGGCTCAGGCAACAAGGTCGTTTCTGATGTCGAATGGGGCGCCAATGTGACATCTGACACCCGGAACGCCATTATTGCTGCTATTCAGGGCAGCACTGGCTATGAATCCACTGATCCGAAACTTCCAACTGAAAATCCCACCGCACAGGATGTCGCCGAGTGGATGGCCGCAAATCTCCAGAGTGCTTCTGGGGTCGTGAATAATGGCGAGCTGCTCGACACGATTGCCAGCTTGGTCAAGGAGACTACTCCTGTCACGCCCCAGGGAGCTTCTGAGGCTAAGTTCGATGCGGACGCCCCAGCTTCCTTTGAGAATTCTGGCTACTACCTCTTCCTGACGGACGATGGTTCTATCGGTACGGAGAGCGAATATTCCAACAAAAGGCAGACAGGCACCTCACCGATCTTCGCTGTCGTGGGTGGTAGCGCTGTCGAGGTTACCGAGAAGATTGGTATTCCTACGGTTACAAAGAAGATTAAGGACGACAAGCCCGGCAGCAATTGGGCCGATAAGGCTGACTCGCAGGTTGGCCAGGTTGTTCAATATCAGCTGACCGGCACCGTTGCCGAAAACGTGGCCTCGTTTGGTGCCTACTATTATGAATTCCACGATGAGCTTTCTACTGGCCTGACAGCTGACAAAGCTTCCATTAGGGTATATGCAGGCGACAATCGTGACGGCGCTGTAGAAATTACTTCTGGATTCACTCCCGATGTCAAGGATGGCGAAAATGGCGCCGGTCAAACCTTGACCGTAACGTTCACCAATCTCAAGGCTGCCGTTGCGGGCCTTTCGTCTAGTACCAAGATATTTGTTGAGTACACCGCCCAACTTGATCCCAATAAAACGGTCGTCGTGGGCGGCACGGGTAATGACAACACCGTCAAACTCGTCTACTCCAACAACCCCATGAGCAACGGCAGGGGTGAGTCCGTGCCCGACACCGTTCGCGACTACACCTATGCGCTCAAACTCGTAAAGCGAGATCACGAAAGCAAGGACAAGCTCCAGAATGTCGGATTTACCATTCAGGCTACCGATCCTGACGATAGCGCTTCCAAGGACAAATACGTTCAGGAACATGGCAACCTTGGTGAAAATGAACACCAGTTCTTCACTGATAAAAACGGTGAAATTTACATCACGGGACTTGATGCCGGAACGTACACCGTTCACGAGAAGACTGCCCTCGGAAACTACAATTCGCTGAAGAACTTCACTTTCACCATTTCGACTCCGGCGTCTGGCGCAGGCAGTCTTCGTCAAAACGAGGAAGAAGCGCAGACCGTGACAGTCACCAGGAACGCGGAGACTTCCGACCTCGTTATCCTTGACGCTAGTCAGACTGATGGCACCGTTAACCTTACCGTTGAGAATAAGAAGGGCTCCAACCTTCCCCTCACCGGTCTTAACGGCGTGACCTTCACTTGGATCGCTGGTGGCGCGGTGCTGTGCATCGGCGTTGCGCACCTCATCCGCAGCCGTAAGCAGGCTGAGGAGTCCGAGCAGGAGTAACGCTCGCTCACTCATCCCTTTGGCAGGTGGGATGCGATGGCCATGAGACTTGCGGACACTTTTCTCGTCCATCCACGTTCTTGCTTTGCCATTCTCTTTTCGGGGCAGACTCCACGCTGGAGTTTGCCCCGTTTTTTGGGATAACGCAGCCAAGCTCCATTGCCCGATGTATCAAGCGTATGAATATCGAACAGATGTTTGCAATTATTGCGTTTACCAGCTGTGGGTGCATACACTCGCAGTAAAATGGCCTTGCGACGCATTCCGTGCGCGGGCGGCCGATGACTCGATCGGAGGTCCCCAAATGCTGAAATTCCTTAACGCGCTCGCCGCCCTCGCGGCGGTGGGCACGTTCGTCATCGCGTTTCTTGACTCGTATGAGGTTCGGTTTAAGGTCCGTAGGCGCTCGCGCGGTGCGGACGGTGGAAGGCATTTGCGCCGCAACAAGCGCAAATAAGAATGCCCGGGGTTAGAGGCCCGGGCATTTAACAAAACCAGAAAACTAGGCCGCCCGCGCTCTCTTTCATTTACGCGGGATGCGTCGTTTCCTATTGACATTGTATCCCGAACTGCTCTGCTGATTCGCGATATTTTGAAAACTCAAATACGGGCCTATGCCCGGCGGGGGAGCCTTCCAATCGGCTATTATTTGTTCAGACAACCTGAGCTGTAGAGGAGTGACCGGTGATGGTGCAGGGCGCCAAACACATGAAGAGCAATAACGCCGCGGACAACGGCGGCTCAAGCCCTCAGCCCAAACCTCAACCAAAGCCCAAGCGCCGCCGCAAGCGACTGCCGCGCTGGGCCGACCGGCTCATCACCATCGTCATCATCCTTATTGGCGTGGGCCTTATGACCTGGCCGTGGATCTTGGACCGGCTCGAGGCCTCGGGCGTGTTCAACCAGATCAGCACGGTGTCCAGCACCGTGGACGCGCTGTCTGCCGAGGAGCGCGAGCGCATCCTGCTCCAGGCGCGCTCCTTTAACGAGCAGCTGGCGGGCGAGGCCACCGAGCTCCCCGCCGACCAGATCGAGCCCTACGCCCAGCAGCTCATCTTTGACCGCGACCCCATGATGAGTTGGGTCGAGATCCCTTCCATCGACGTGAGCATGCCTATCTACCACGGCACGAGCGAGGAAGTCCTTATGGCGGGCGTCGGCCATCTGGAGGGCACGAGCCTGCCTGTGGGCGGCACCTCGACGCATTGCGTGCTCACCGCGCACTCGGGCATGCGCAACTTGAGCATGTTCGACGACATCCACTCGCTTGAGCCCGGCGACCTGGTGCTGCTGCACACCATGAACAAGACGCTCGCCTACAAGATGGTGGACTCCGAGGTCGTGCTGCCCGAGGAGATGGAGTCGCTGACCATCGAGCCCGGCTCCGACAAGGTGACGCTCGTCACCTGCACGCCCTACGGCGTGAACGACCATCGCCTGTTGGTGCACTGCGTGCGCACCAAGTACAGCAAGAAGGATGTCGACAAGCAAAAGTCGCTGGCCGGCCGCCACTGGGGCAAGCGCGAGTTTGCCGTGCTCATCGTGGTCGTGGCCATTGTGCTGTTGCTGCTGTACATCGTGATTCACGCGGTCCGCAAGCGCCGCAAGGCCAAGGCCTCGGCATAAGACATTCTCCAGAACCACCACAATGGGGACAGGTACCTTTGTGGTGGTTGGGGCTTCTAAACCATCACAACATTCGATGAAAATCGCGATTTTGACGATAAGCGTCGAATGTTGTGATGGTCTTCGTTGCGGTCGGGACGGTCTTCGTTGTGGGCGGGACGGTTTTCGTTGTGGGCGGGACGGTTTTCGCTATGGACGGTGCGGTTTCGCTGCAGAACCGCCGGCCCGCTGCCTGCCAGCCGCCGCCCTCGTTACGTTTTCGCTGCATTTGGGTAAAGCACCTGCTCCAAGCGGCGTTGCCTTGTATACTAGAGCGGTTTATCTGTTATGCGGAAGGGAGCGCCTATGGCACTCAGCGAGAAAGACGTGCGCGGCATCGCCGAGTACGCAAAGATCGCACTGACCGATGACGAGCTCACCCAGATGACGTCCTACATGAACGACGCCGTCCAGATGCTCGAACCCGTCTTGCAATATGACTTGCCCGACGTGGAGCCCACGTTCCATCCCATCGGAAGCCTGTCCAACGTGATGGGCGACGACCTGCGCGAGCCCGAGCGCGACCTGCCGCTCGACGTTGCGCTCGAAAACGCCGGCAGCGCGCGCGACCGCTACTTCCGCGTGCCGTCCATTTTGGGAGAGGGGGAGAGCGAGTAATGGCGCTAAGCTTCGATTCCCTTACCGCCGCCCAGATCGCCGCGGGCGTTGCCGCCGGCGACTTTACTGCTACCGAGGTGGCCCAGGCCTCCCTTGCCGCCATCGAGGCACGCGAGGGCGGGGTCCAGGCATTCCTTCAGGTGGCGCCCGAGCTTGCGCTCGAGGCTGCTGCGCGCGTGGATGCCGACCGTGCCGCAGGCAAGCCACTGCCCCCGCTCGCGGGCGTGCCGCTGGCCATCAAGGACAACATGAACCTTGTGGGCACGCGCACCACCTGCGCTTCCCGCATGCTCGGGGACTACCAGAGCGTCTACACCGCTACCTGCGTCCAGCGGATGCTCGATGCCGGCTGCCTGCCCATGGGCAAGGCCAACATGGACGAGTTCGCTTTTGGTAGCTCTACCGAGAGCTCGGCGTTCCACCGCACCAACAACCCCTGGGATACCGAGCGCGTGCCTGGCGGCTCCTCGGGCGGTTCCGCTGCCGCCGTCGCTGCGGGCGAGGTCGCTCTCTCGCTGGGTTCGGACACCGGCGGCTCCATCCGTCAGCCGGCGTCGCTGTGCGGCGTGGTGGGCTTTAAGCCCACGTACGGCGCCGTGAGCCGTTACGGCGTGGTGGCCTTTGGCTCGTCGCTCGACCAGGTGGGCCCCTTTGGCCGCACGGTCGAGGATGTCGCGCTGGCCATGAACGCGCTTACCGGCTCGGGCCACGATCCGTACGACTGCACCAGCCAGGATTGCGCCGTCGACTTTACCGAGCATCTCAACGACAGCATCGAGGGCAAGCGCGTGGGCATTATCCCTGCGTTTATGGAGGCCGAGGGCCTGACGCCCGAGGTCAAGGCCGCTGTTCAGCGCGCCGCCCAGGAGCTGCAGAACCAGGGCGCCGAGCTGGTCGAGGTCGACCTGCCGCACCTGGACGCCGCCATCGCCGCCTACTACGTCATCGGGCCTGCCGAGGCGTTCTCCAACCTGGCACGTTTCGACGGCATTCGCTACGGCTATCAGGAGGAGGGCTGCGCCAACCTGTCCGACCAGAGTTCGCTCTCACGCGCCCACGGCTTTGGCGCCGAGGCCAAGCGCCGTCAGATGCTCGGCGCCTACCTGCTGAGCTCGGGCGTGTACGACAAGTACTACTACGCTGCGCAAAAGGCCCGCACGCTCATCACGCAGGACTACGATGCCGCGTATGCCAAGGTGGACACCATCCTCATGCCCGCCTCGCCGCGCACGGCCTTTAAGTTTGGCGAGATCAGCGACCCCACGCAGATGTACCTCTCCGACCTGTACACCATCTCGCTCAACATTTGCGGCAACGGCGGTATCTCGGTGCCGCTGGGCCTGGGCGAGGATACTCAGCTGCCTGTTTCTGCCCAGCTGGTGGGTCCGGCGTTTAAGGACCGTCAGCTGCTCACGTTTGCCCGCGCCCTGGAGCGCGGCTTTGCCGATGCCGCCACGGGTGCGCTCGCGCTTTCCGTCGCGCCCGATTTTGCCGGGAAGGGAGGCGAGCTGTAATGAAGGAGCTTTCCGAGGTCCTGCAGGATTGGGAGGCCGTGATCGGCCTGGAGATCCATACCGAGCTCACCGCACTCGATACCAAGATGTTCTGCAACTGCAAGCTCAGCCACGATGACGAGCCCAACGCCAACGTGTGCCCGGTGTGCCTGGGCCTGCCCGGTGCGCTGCCGGTGCCCAACAAGCGCGCCATCGAGAGCATCGTCAAGGCCGGTCTCGCCACCAACTGCGAGATCCAGCGCCACTCAATGTTCTACCGTAAGCATTACTTCTATCCCGATATGGCCAAGAACTTCCAGACCACGCAGGGTCCGGTCGCCTTTGCCATGTACGGTCACCTGGACCTGGACGTGACCGGTCGCGGTGCCGCCGAGCGCCCCGACTGCGCGTTTGGCGAGGCCGAGGCCCAGAGCCTGGCGAGCGCCTCGGCCAACGCCGAGGGTCTGTCCACGTCAATGACGTCGACCATGCGCGAAGGCAATCAGCGTGCCGGCCACCTGGCCAGCTACGACGCGTCCAGCCTGCAGATGCCCGAGCGTCGCGAGGACGGTTCCTACACGGTGCCCATCCGCATCCTGCGCATTCACATGGAGGAGGACGCCGCCAAGATGGTGCATGTGGGCGGCGCCGAGGGCCGCATTACCGCCGCTGCCGAGTCGCTCGTCGACTACAACCGCTGCGGCACGCCTTTGATTGAGCTCGTGACTGAGCCCGATTTGCGCACGCCTGAGGAAGCGCGCCTGTTTATGGAGAAGCTCCGTCGCATCTTTGTGACGCTGGGCATTTCGGACTGCTCCATGGAGAAGGGCTCCATGCGCTGCGACGGCAACGTGTCGCTTCGCCGCCGCGGCGAGACCAAGCTGGGCACCAAGACCGAGCTCAAGAACCTCAACTCGTTTAAGAGCCTGCACGACGGCCTTGCCTACGAGATTTGCCGCCAGGCCGAGGTACTCGAGGAGGGCGGCATCATCTATCAGGAGACCCGCCACTGGGAGCCCAGCCGCAAGCGCACCGTGGTCATGCGTGTGAAGGAAACGGCCGACGACTATCGCCTGTTCCCCGATCCCGACCTGGCGCCGTTCGACCTGGACGACGAGTTTATCGACCGCTGCCGTAGCGAGATCCCCGAGCTGCCCGATGCCAAGCGCGCCCGTTATGAGGCCGACTTTGGCATTAAGACGGCTGACGCCGAGCAGATTGCCGGCGACCCCGAGTTTGCCGACTTCTTTGAGGCCGCCGCTGCCGGTATGGCTGGCAAGGAGGCCCAGACGGTCGCAAACTTGCTGGTGAACGAGATGATCGCCTACCTTAAGGGCGCGGGCGTCTCGCTGACCGAGTCCGGCATTGCGCCGGCTCAGGTGGCAGCGCTGGCTAAGCTGCTGGCGACCGATGCCATCAGCTCCAATCAAGCGCACGAGGTCTTTGAGGCCATGGCCCAGACCGGTGACGATCCCAACAAGATCGTCGACGAGCGCGGCATGCGTCAGGTGAGCGATGCCGGCGCGCTGCAGCCGATCGTGGACGAGGTACTGGCAAACTGTGCCGATCAGGCGCAGCAGTACCGCGACGGCAACCAGAAGGTCATCGGCTTTTTGGTGGGCCAGTGCATGAAGGCGAGCCGCGGCAAGGGCAACCCGAAGCTCTTCAACGAGTTGCTGAGAACGTCGCTCTCGTAAACGGGAACCCGGGAGCCCCGGCAGGGCTGGTGCTTCCTCAAAATTTCAAACAGTCCTGCGCAAGACGAAGGCCACATTAAGTGGCCTTCTTTGCGTGCGGAACTCATTTTGAGCAAGCACCCGCCCTGCCGGGGCTCCCAGGTTCTGCAACGACTCGGCCGTTCGGGTCAGGCGGGCTGATAGGAAAGATGGTGGCGGAGGTGCAAAATGCGCCTCCGCCTTTTGAATGTGATGAAAGTGTGGCGAAATGAGCTTAAAACTTCCGTAAATGTGATAAATGTCACATTTTACCTAGGGTAAAATGTGGGAAATATCACGTTTACGGAAGTTTCTTTGCGGGAGGTTCGGTCATGCAGCGAGATATCATTGCCAAGCTTAACGCTTGGAAAGCGTCGGAATATCGTAAGCCGCTTATTCTTAAGGGGGCGCGCCAGGTTGGAAAGACATGGGCGCTTAAGGAGTTCGGACGAACCTCATACCGCAATTTTGTGTATCTGACGCTCGAGGAGCCGTCACCTGGGGTACAGAGCGAGTACGCTCAGTTTTTCGAAGGTACGCGCGATCCTCGACGGATCATCTCAAATCTTTCCCTGGCACTTGGACAGCCTATCGATCCTGGCGAAACGCTGCTTATTATTGATGAGATCCAGGATTGTCCTTCTGCAGTCGGTGCCCTTAAATACTTCTGTGACGAGGCCCCCGAGTATCACGTCGCATGCGCAGGGTCTTTGTTGGGCATTCGCTTGTCCCGTGAGACCAGCGCTTTTCCAGTGGGAAAGATCGAGTTCATGGAGATGCACCCCATGAGCTTTTCCGAGTTTCTGAAAGCCGAGGGCGCTGCAAACTACGACGAATACCTTGGCGGCCTGGATCAGATCGAGACAGTGCCCGATTTCTTCCATGTCCGTCTCGTCGAGCATCTTCGTCGTTATTTTGCATGCGGCGGCATGCCAGAGGCTCTTGGCCGGTGGGCGGAGACGGGCGATATCGTTCAGGTCGATAAGGTGTTGTCTGATCTCTTGGATTCCTACGAGCGCGATTTTGCCAAGCATGGTGGCCGTGCGCAGTTCGCCAAGCTTTCACAAATATGGAACTCGATTCCAGCTCAGTTGGCACGCGAGAACAAAAAGTTCGTTTGGGGTGCGGTGCGCGAGGGAGCTCGTGCTCGAGAATACGAGGATGCTCTGGAATGGCTTGCCGATGCTGGGCTCATCACGGCGGTTCGCCTTAATGCTGCCGGTGGTGTGCCGCTCTCGGCGTACGATGACCTCAAGGCATTTAAAGTCTACTGTCTTGATGTCGGCTTGCTGCGCCGCATGGCAAGGCTGGATGCGTCCGCTTTTGCCATCTCGGATGCGCTATTTTCGGAGTTCAAAGGTTCGTTCGCCGAGAACTATGTGCTTCAGGCATTACTTTCACAGTTAGATGCTGCTCCGCGTTATTGGACAAACGAGAAACCGAAGCACGAAGTCGATTTTTTGATTCAAGTCGGAAACGAAATCGTTCCCGTCGAGGTCAAATCGGGAGAGGCCGTTCATTCCAAGAGCCTTAAGTACTATGCCGACAAGCATGCGGAGACGACTCCATTGAGGGTCCGCTACTCACTTAAGAACCTAAAGCTCGATGACGGGGTGCTCAACATTCCGTTGTATTTGGCTGATCGATCTGTCCCTCTTATCAAAAAGGCGCTTGATTGTGCGCATCTTGACGTTTAGATCCTGGGTGAGCTGACGGGCGGCGGCTAATTAATCGTTCCGTTACGGCCAGGGAGCTTGGGCCTTAGCGATGCTTGCTTCGCCAAGCCGTGGGTGTCATGCCGGTGTATTGTTTGAAGGCTTGGGCGAAGGCGGCTTGCTGAGGGTAGTCGAGCCGCTCTGCCACCTGCGCTATCGTGAGCGCGCTATCGGCCAAAAGGTCCTGTGCTCGCTCCATACGGCGTCTGCGAATGTAGGCGCCCAGGGACTCGCCAGTTTGGGCCTTAAAGGTGGCGCATAGTTTGGAGCGGCTTGTGTAGAGCCTCTCGGCCACCTCGTTGATACCCACACGTCTGCCTTTGTCGAGCGCGCGCTCAATCATTGCCGTTGCTTCTTCGGCAATGGTTATGCTGACGCGTGTGTCTGCCGCCTGCCGCGCCTGCTTGTGGGCCGCGCGCGAACAGGCGAGCTCCGCGACCATGGTCTCCACGATGCCCTGCATATAGACGTGTCCGCCTACGGTGCGGGCGCGGTCCTCGTTAATTCGGCGCAGCGTGTGGCAGATGGCAGACGTCGCTTCCTCGTGCCATGGCTCGGCAAACGCCTCAAAGATTCCCGCGAACTCGGTGGGATAGCGGTGCTCCAGTTCGTCAAAATATCCAGGCAAAAAGAGCACCGAGCGCGAGTGATAAAGCTCCCCCGCAAACAGCGGGCTTAATTCCTCGCCACAGTTATCTTGGATAAAGCTGCAAACGGCATTGTTTGGCCACGGTCCATGCAAGGGTCTAAGGTTCGCAGGGGTTATGCCAGCCTCGGGCATGCATGTAAGTGTGGGCGCGCTGACCTCGCTCACGCAGGCGTATGGCTCGGGTGTGTATTCGGCCAGGTACATATCGTGCGTCGGGGTGATGAAATGCTCCATGACAATGCAGGCAGGGGAGAGGGGCATGATCCATGCGCGTCCGTGTGCCCGATCGTTTGCCACCTCGCCGGTAAAGACAGCGCCCTTGCCGGAAAGCTCCAGTCCAAACTGCCCAAACTGTGGTGCATAGAGCTCGGTTATGTCGGTCGCGGCCCGATGCATTTTCAAAAGCGTCCCTTTCCTTTGCAGAAACGTCCACGCCTGGCTTGATTGTGAGCCATGGCTAACATATCAATGATAAGTTCATTACGGTTAACTCTCAAGCCGTTAGAAAGGAATCTCATGGCAAAGGAATCAAAAAGGGAAGGTGGAGGCATCGGCGAGTTGCTCGCGTATGCCGGTGACCGCAAATTCCTAACGTATTTGGGCATGGTGCTCTCGGCGCTCTCGCAGCTGCTGAGCTTTGGCCCGTACGTGTGCATTTGGCTTGTCGCGCGCGATCTGATTGCCGTGGCACCTAACTGGAGCGAAGCCACTAACATCGCGATGTATGGCTGGTGGGCCGTGGGTTTTGCCCTGGCAAGCATCGTAGCTTATTTCGTGGGGCTCATGTGCACGCATCTGTCCGCGTTTCGCTGTGCGTCCAATATCCGCAAGACTACGAGCGAGCACCTGCTTAAGCTGCCGCTTGGCTACTTTGACACGCACGCCACCGGTGAGCTGCGCCGTATTGTAGACGGATGCGCCGCCTCCACCGAGACTTTGCTCGCACACATGCTGCCCGATATCGCAGGCGCCGCCGCCATGGTCGCGGGCTTGCTCGTGCTGCTTTTCGCGCTCGATTGGCGTTTGGGGGCGGCATGCCTCATCTCGGTGGCCATTTCGTTTGGCGCCATGGCCGCCATGATGGGCGGCAAGGGCGGCGAGTTCATGAAGGCCTACATGGGAGCGCTGGTCAAGATGAACAAGACCGGCACCGAATACGTACGCGGCATCCCCGTGGTCAAGGTGTTTCAGCAGACGGTCTACTCCTTTAAGGCCTTCCACGATGCGATCGCCGAATACGCCGACATGGCGCAAAACTATGCGGGCACGTTTTGTCGAGGTCCGCAGGTACTCAACCTTACCGCGCTCAATGGTCTTGTGGCATTCCTGTTGCCCGTGGCGTTGCTGTTGGCGCCGGGCGAGACGGACTTCGCGCATTTTATGACCAACTTCACGTTTTACGCGATATTTTCGGCCGTGGTACCGACGGCCATGACCAAGCTCATGTTTGTGGGCGAGGCCTCTCAGATGAGTGCCGATTCGCTGGCTCGTATTCGAAGCGTCATGGATTCCAAGCAGCTCTCCGTGCCCGCCCAACCCAAGCACCCTGCCGGCGGCGACGTGCGATTTGAGGACGTGAGCTTTACGTACGAGGGTGCCGAAGCACCTGCCGTTAGCCATGTGCGTTTCAGCGTTCCCGCTGGTAGCACCCTCGCCCTGGTGGGTCCCTCGGGTGGCGGTAAGTCAACCTGCGTAAGCCTGATCCCGCGTTTTTGGGATGTTTCCTCGGGTCGAGTGCTCGTAGGCGGTGTGGACGTTCGCGATATGGATCCGCACGAGCTTATGGACCAGGTCGCCTTCGTGTTCCAGACCAACCAGCTGTTCCGGCAAACACTTGCCGATAACGTGCGCGCCTCCAAGCCTACGGCCACTGACGACGAAGTGCGTGCGGCCCTCTCCGCGGCTCAGTGCGACGACATTGTGGCCAAGCTCCCGCAGGGCATCAATACCATGCTCGGCGCCGGCGGAGCATATCTTTCGGGCGGCGAGGTCCAGCGCGTGGCACTCGCCCGCGCGATCCTTAAAGACGCGCCTATTGTGGTACTCGATGAGGCCACGGCGTTTGCCGATCCCGAGAACGAGGCGCTCATCCAGCGCGCCTTTAGCAAGCTGGCGGCGGGTCGCACGGTCATTATGATTGCGCACCGACTCTCGACTGTAGTGGGCGCAGACCAAATCGTGGTGCTCAACCAGGGCAGCGTGCAGGAGTCGGGCACCCATGCCGAGTTGCTGTCCCAAGAGGGTCTGTATGCCAAGATGTGGGCCGAATACGAACAGGCCGCGAGCTGGAAAATTACTGCTGCGACCGCGGATGCCGCCGTCACGAAGGGGGGCGAGGCCTAAATGTTCGCCTCATTCCAAAAGAAGTATTTCCTATCCGATAAAGGCGTCGCCGGCGTAAAACGTGGCATTTTCTGGACCACGCTCACTAATCTTATTACCATGGCCGGCATGGGCTTTTTATTCCTGGTTATGGCTGGCTTTGTCGAGCATCTCGCCAGCGGGGCTGACCTGCCGGATGCCCTGCCGATCGTGGGCGGCCTCCTGGTCTTTTTCGTGTTGCTCTTTGCCTCTAACTGGCAGCAGTATTACTACACCTACTGCATCTTTTACGAGGAGTGCGGCAAGCAGCGTATGGAGATTGCCGAGCGCTTGCGCAAACTGCCGCTGTCGTTTTTTGGTCGTCGTGATCTGGCCGATTTAATCGAGACCATCATGGGCGACGTCCAGGCCATGGAGCACGCCTACAGCCACGTGCTGGGAGAGCTTTGGGGTGCCATCATCGCAAGCGCCATTGTGTTCGTGGCGTCGCTGTTCTTTTGCTGGCAGCTGGCGATCGCGGCGTTTTGGAGCGTGCCCGTGGCCTTTGCCGTGCTGTATCTGACACGCGGCCCCATGACCCCGGTGTTCGACCATGTGCGTGCCGAGAAGGTCAAGGTTACCGAGGCGATCCAGGAGACGCTTGACTGCGTGCGCGAGATCCGCGCCACCAACCAGGAGGCTCATTATCTTGAGGGGCTCAACGCCGTGATCGATGCCGAGGAGCGCGAGACCACCAAAGGCGAGCTCGCCAATGGGCTTTTGGTCAACTCCGCCTTTGCCATCCTGCGCCTGGGGATTGCCACCACGTTGGTCACGGGCGCTGCGATGGTCGCCTCCGGCCAGGTCGACTTTTTGGTGATGTTTGCCTTCCTGCTTATGGTGAGCCGCATCTATGCGCCCTTTGATCAGGCGCTGATGCTGATGTCCGAGCTGTTTGCCGCCGAGTCGTCGGCCAAGCGCATGCGTTCCATCATGGAAGAGCCTGTGGCGCGGGGCAGCGAGAAAT
>OLQG01001714.1_pt1 | contig 12903 bp, 12 predicted proteins | sample 1672221 | NCBI WGS metagenome assembly OLQG01 (sample SAMEA3136660, study PRJEB25190) | human gut metagenome | biome: human gut; feature: human-associated habitat; material: faeces | place: Austria | collected 2013
GCTGCTTCTATTCTGTTTTCGGATTCCTTTGCACATTCTAAAACCTCCGTAAATTTTTATTTGAAAGTATATGTATTTTCTTCTGACTTTTGGTATTTTTTTAATATACATTTGAAAGATATCCCGTTATATTCTTTTGAACACTAAAAAACTCCCCCACATTCCACGCTTTTGCGTTTCCTGTGGTGGAGTTCTGTATTTTTCCAGAAACAGAGTTTCATCTGCCTGAGTTTTGTTCAGATCCTCAGATTATACCGGATAGGCTCCGTTTTTAGTATCTGCTATGGTCTGGTCTACTTTTGTCTGCTGTGCTTCTCTGTATTTGAAGAAGTCTACGGCTACCTGTGGGAACAGTGCGTAGGTCAGCACATCTTCATCCTGCTGTTTCCACTGAGCCATTTCTTTCTCCAGTTTATCCAGCTCCGGCTCCAGAAGGTCTGCCGGACGGCATGTGATGATCTTCGCATCGCCGATGCACTTCTTCTGAACTTCTTTGTTGAACGGTTTTGCGGTTGCACCGTATTTACCTGCCAGAACATCTTTTGTCTCTTTCGTTACCATCTTGTAACGCTCGCCCATGATCACGTTAAATACAGCCTGTGTACCAACGATCTGTGAGGACGGTGTAACCAGAGGGCACTCACCGAGGTCTTTTCTTACACGCGGTACTTCTTCCAGAACATCGTAGAACTTGTCTTCTGCGTGCTGTTCTTTCAACTGAGAAGTCAGGTTGGAAAGCATTCCGCCCGGTACCTGGTACAGCAGTGTCTTGATGTTTACGCCCATGTTCTTCGGATTGAGCAGTCCGCTCTCCAGTGCATCGTCACGGATCGGTCTGAAGTAATCAGCGATCTCTGCCAGAAGCTTCTGATCCAGTCCGGTATCGTACGGTGTGCCTTTGAAGGTCTCTACCATAACTTCAGTTGCCGGCTGAGAAGTTCCCAGTGCGAACGGTGACATTGCAGTATCGATAACATCGATACCGGCTTCTACGGCTTTCAGGTAAGTCATGGAAGCAACACCGGAGGTGTAGTGTGTATGCAGCTGAACCGGGATCTTAACTGCTTTTTTCAGGGCAGTTACCAGTTCGGTTGCTTTGTACGGAAGCAGAAGACCTGCCATGTCTTTGATACAGATAGAGTCTGCACCCATGTTTTCAACGTCTTTTGCCATTTTTGTCCAGTAATCCAGTGTATAAGCATCACCAAGTGTGTAGGACAGTGCTACCTGTGCATGTCCTTTTTCTTTGTTTGCTGCTTTGACTGCGGTCTGCAGGTTACGCAGGTCATTCATACAGTCAAAAATACGGATGATATCGATACCGTTTGCGATGGATTTCTGTACGAAATATTCTACCACATCATCTGCATATGGACGGTATCCCAGGATGTTCTGTCCACGGAACAGCATCTGCAGTTTTGTGTTTTTAAATCCGGCACGGAATTTACGAAGTCTTTCCCATGGATCTTCTTTCAGGAAACGCAAGGAAGCATCGAAAGTTGCACCTCCCCAGCATTCTACGGAATGATATCCAACCTGATCCATTTTTTCTACGATCGGAAGCATCTGCTCTGTTGTCATACGGGTGGCAATCAGAGACTGATGTGCGTCACGCAGAATTGTTTCTGTAATACCAACTGGTTTTTTTGCGTTATTCTGCTTTTTTGCAATATCTGCCATGATCTATATCCTCCTAAAAATTTAAAAACTGTTATACACCGAAAATAGCCATGAAGGTACCGGCAGCTACGGCTGTACCGATAACACCTGCTACGTTTGGTCCCATTGCATGCATCAGCAGGAAGTTGGTCGGATCTGCCTCTGCACCGACTTTCTGAGATACACGGGCTGCCATCGGAACGGCAGATACACCTGCAGAACCGATCAGCGGATTGATCTTGCCGCCTGAAAGTTTGCACATCAGTTTACCGAACAGGACACCGCCTGCGGTACCGAATGCAAATGCGATCAGACCAAGTGCCACGATTTTCAGAGTATCCAGATTCAGGAATGCTTCTGCACTTGTAGATGCACCTACAGAAGTACCAAGCAGGATAACTACGATGTACATCATTGCGTTTGAAGCAGTTTCTGTCAGCTGTTTTACAACGCCGCTCTCGCGGAACAGGTTACCGAGCATCAGCATACCAACCAGCGGAGCTGTTGTCGGCAGGATCATACATACAACGATCGTGATGATGATCGGGAACAGGATCTTCTCCAGTTTGGAAACCGGACGGAGCTGCTGCATTTTGATCTTACGTTCTTTTTCTGTGGTCAAAAGCTTCATGATAGGCGGCTGAATGATCGGCACCAGTGACATGTAAGAATATGCTGCTACTGCGATCGGTCCCATCAGTGCGGACTGTCCCAGTTTTCCTGCAAGGAAGATGGAGGTCGGACCGTCAGCACCGCCGATAATGGAGATTGCTGCTGCTGCTTTTCCGTTGAATCCCATCAGAATTGCCAGAAAGTAAGCTGCATAAATACCAAGCTGTGCTGCTGCACCGAGCAGGAAACTGATCGGATTTGCGATCAGCGGACCAAAGTCCGTCATCGCACCGACACCCATAAAGATCAGGGACGGCAGAATACTCCACTCATCCAGTAAATAGAAATAATGTAAAAGTCCACCTACACCGTTTGATGTCTCTTCCGGTGATGCCATGATATCCGGATAAATATTAACCAGAAGCATACCGAATGCGATTGGAACCAGAAGCAGCGGTTCAAAACCTTTTGCGATTGCCAGGAAAAGGAATACACAGGCAACTGCGATCATCAGGTAGTTTCCCCAGGTCAGGTTAAAAAACGCCGTTTGATGGAGCAGGTTGGACAACGTATCGATTACGTATGACATAATTCAACCTCCAATATCTTAGTTCATGGTTGCCAGAACATCACCATTTTCAACTGCTGCACCAACTGCAACATCAATGCTTGCAACGGTTCCGTCCTGAGGTGCTACTACAGGGATCTCCATCTTCATAGCTTCCAGAATAATGATGTTGTCACCTGCTTTTACGCTCTGTCCTGCAGAAGCTTCGATTTTCAGGACTTTGCCCGGTACGGAAGCTTCTACTTTAACGGAACCTGCACCTGCCGCTGCCTTCGGAGCTGCTTTTGGTGCTGCTTTCGGTGCTGCCTTTGGAGCTGCCTTTGGTGCTGTAGGTGCTGCACTTCCTGTTCCTTCTTCTACTGTTACATCGTAAGCTGTGCCATTTACTGTGATTGTATATGTTTTCATTTCAAATCCTCCTGTCAGGCTCTGTGCCATTTATTTGATTTCTTGATTGAACGGACAACAAAACTGTCTCCTGAAGTATTTTCGTAAGCTGCGATCGCTGCGGAAATAACCGCTACCAGTTCCAGGTCATCTGCAAAATCCTCATCTGCCGCTTCGCTCTGGGCGATTGCCGGTGCAGGTGCTGTTTCTGCTTTTGGTGCTTCCTCTGCTGCTTTTTTCTTACCGGCATTCTGGATCTTGTCTATGTATTTGAACAGACCGATCACAAAACTTAAGAATACCAGCATCAGAAATACGATACCGATGCCCATCAGTGTATTCATTCCGGCACGCTGCATATTATCTGCCAGAGAATACTGTACACTGTAAGTCATACTCGTATATGCCTGTTTACTCAGATCCAGAGTCAGCGCAACATCTGCCTTTGCTTTTTCAAACTGGGCAACGGTAGAAACGGTAACCTGCTCACCATCTTTTTCCACTTCCTGCGAAACGATGGAAGAATAAGCACCCAGTTCATCTTTTACGCTCTTCCAGGATTCCAGTACTTCTGTCGTAAATGCATCATTCTGTGCCAGATAGGTTTCGATATCTTCATCCGAAAATCCGGAAATCTGTGAGATCAGAGTCTCTGCTGCGGATTTGTAGTTTGCAGCTTCTTCCTCTGTCACTTCATCTGCTGCGAAAGCACATACGGACATGGCAAGTGTCAGTGCCAGTACACAGATGATCGCTAATAAACTTTTTAATTTTCGCTTCATATTATCCACCTCACTTATACCGTGCCATGTTTTTTCGCCGGTCGGTCTTCTCTCTTTGTGAATAACATTTCAAATGCACCGATTACATATTTTCTGGTGTCGTCTGCGGAAATGATGGTATCAACATATCCTCTCGCTGCTGCGGACTGTACGCTGTCCTGCAGGCTCGCATATTCTGCTGCCTTCTCGCCTATCGTAGCTGCGTCAGCGTCAGCATACATGATCTTGGCTGCCAGTTTTGCATCCATCATGCCAATGCTCGCATCTTCCCATGCATAAGTCAGATCTGCTCCGACTGCCTTGCTGTTCATGGCAACGTAAGCACTTCCGTAAGCTTTTCCGATGATCACATTGACCTTCGGAACGGTAGCATCTGCAAATGCATGTGTCATCTCTGCAACTGCGGCTGCAATGCATCTTTCAGAATGTTTGTCTGCCTTAAAACCGGTTACGTTGGTCAGTGTCAGGACCGGGATATTGAAAGCATCACAGAATTTTACGAATCTGGCTGCTTTTCTTGCTCCTCTTGCAGTCAGGACTGCGTCAAATTCTTCTGCTTTCTCACCATCCGCACCGTAAACTTCGGTACGGTTTGCAACGGCTCCTACAGTCGTTCCGTTCAGTTTCATAAATCCGGTTACCATCTCTTTTGCATAGTCTGCTTTTGTCTCAACAAAATCCTGGTCATCTGCAATATTTGAAAGAAGGATTGCGGTATCGCCTGCTGCGTTTGCAAGGTCTGCACATACACGGTTCAGATCATCGCTGCAGTCATCCACTGCGTCCTCTTCGTTGTTTGCCGGAAGCAGAGTTACCAGCTTGCGGATACCGGAAAGCACTTCGTCTTCGCTGCCTGTAAAGTCAACCAGTCCTGCGTCCTCACTCTGGAATTTGGCGGATGCGGTGTTGCATTTGGAAACTTCGTTTCCATCCAGTGCATTTGGAGAATTTACAAATAATTTTGCATTCCTGCTTTCCATAAACGTAAAATCAGTCAGTGCCGGCATAAGTGCCATACCGCCGCCGCATGTACCAAATACAGCTGTGATCTGTGGAATTACACCAGATGCCAGTACCTGCTTTGCATAAATCTCACCCAGTGCGTTCAGCGCATCGGTTGCTTCCTGCAGACGGATACCTGCACAGTCGATCAGACCGATCACCGGTGCTCCCATCTTGATTGCCATATCGTACAGACGTGCAATTTTCTTTGCATGCATTTCACCGATGGTGCCGCCCAGTACGGATGCATCCTGGCTGTAAACATAAACCAGACTGCCGTCGATCACACCATAACCTGTGATCACACCGTCAGACGGTGTTGCTGTCTGCTTCAGATTGAAATCTGTGTTTCTGGCAGTCACACAACCTCCGATTTCAACAAAGCTGTTCTCATCAAGTAAAGAAGCGATTCTTGTACTTGCCAAGTTTTGTGCTGTATTACTCATTTTTCAGCCCTCCATTGATAATTTATTAAAAGAAAAAAAATTTTCTGCCGATTGTAATTGTAATGGTTTTTGGAAGATTTAGCAAGTATTTTCTCGTTTTTCTCAGTTTTTTTGTTGTACAGCACCAGAAACAATCAGCAACTTAAAAGTTAAAGAGACTTTTCACCACTTTTCCGGCACACCAGCGCAGACTGATCCGCTGTACACCTTTCTCTGCAACAATCTCCTGCTCTTTGATTTTTCTGTCGTTCAGCCACAGAGTGAGTTTTCCGACCTTTGTTCCTTCCCGGACCGGTGCATCCAGTTTTGTTTTCATATTACAGACCAGTTTCACCTGATCTTCGTCCGAGACCAGAAGCTGGATTTTTCTCTTAGGTTCCTCTCCTGTCTTTGTCGGAACCGTACACGCATCCCACAGCTTACCGCTTTTTGGAATTCCATTTGTTATGCTCAGTTCCGGCATCGGAACATCCATGGAAAATTCCTGTATCTGGAAATGTTCCATGCCATAGGTCATCAGTTTTCTCATATCCACCCATTTATAACCCCGGTTGTTTGGCCAGCCGCACCCAAGCAGTGCCACGACAAACGTCCGTCCCTCACTTTCCAGTGCTCCCACATAACAGTAGCCTGCTTTTCCGGTGAATCCTGTTTTTCCGGTCAGTGCCCCTTCCATCATATCAAGAAATGCATTGTGGTTATAGCATCTGTAATGGCTCTTTTGTTCCACATCCGAAAATTCCCAGGTCTTTGTACGGGTGATCTCCAGAAATTCTGCTCTCTTTGGTGAACGTTTTATGCAGTAGCTTAAGATTTTTGCCATGTCCACAGCCGTTGTACGGTGTTCGCCGCCTGCGTCTTCCCCGTCCAGCCCGTTCGGTGTTACAAAATGGGTATCCGTACATCCGAGTTCTGCTGCTTTCTGATTCATTTCTTCCGCAAATGCTTCCACACTTCCTGCTGTTTTTTCTGCCAGGATCACCGCTGCATCGTTGTGGCTTTCCAGCATCAGAGAACAGAGCAGATCTTTTACATAAAACGTTTCCCCTTCGTATACCCCAAGATGTACTTTTGGCTGTATGGCTGCATTCCCGGAAGCCACTGCCGTATCAGACAGATCCGTATTTTCCAGCACCAGAATACAGGTCATGATCTTGGTCGTACTTGCCATGGCACGCACTTCGTTTTCTTTTTTACCAAATAAAATACGCCCCGTATCTGCATCCATCAGGACTGCCGACTGGGCGTACAGTTCCATTTCTTCTGCCTTTACCGGTATCGATGCTATAAACAGCAGCAAAACACCTGCCAGAATACTCCGGAATACTTTTTTTCTTTTTTTCACTGCACACACCTCCTGCCTTTTGTTCGAGATACAGTGTGTGTCATTTTCCTGGTCTTTATTCGTAATTCCGTTCAAAACGTCCGCTTATTTCTTCCGCTTCCCCAAGTGTATTGTAAAAATCCTCCAGCACCGTCAGAGTTTCCGGAATCGCAAGACGGAACAGTTCCAGCAGTTCCTCCGTACTCTGCTCACAGCGTCTGAGCGGTTTCCTGTGCATGATATGTCCCTGAATGCTGTCATAAGCTCCGAGCAGGCGCATCCCCCACAGAAGAAACATCCTCTTTGGAAATCTGTGGCACACGGTAATGCCGGTATAAAATTTGAGGGAGTTTATGCTTTTTCGCACGGTCTTTTCCGGCAGCTCCAAAACGGCAGAAATCGCACGCACACTCTCTTTTGATGCCTTCAGATTGGCAGCCGGTTTGAAACGAAATGGATTCTTTCCGGATTTTTTTATCAGATAACGATCCAGTTCCGTTTCGATCTCATCGTGCCTGGCTCCGGTCTTCTCCATATATTTTGTAATATAGGGATGACATGTACTGTCCAGCATATAATGGCAGATAAATCCAAACACATATGCCAGTGCCTCTTCATCCCCCGTTTCCTGACAATACTTTTTGCATTTTCGAAAAAAGGGTGCCGCAATTTCCTCATGCATCTCTATCCCCGTCTGATTGACCGGATTTGCATGAAACAGATGATAATAAAAAAGGATGTCCGGTCCATGCTGACCGATCCGGTAAGAGTTGATATGATTTGCTGCAATTTCTTTTAAATTTTCCGGCATTTTCTGATAAACCATTTTCCCAAAAACATCATGTGTATATGTGGTTGGCATAAAAACATCTCCAATCCTTTTATATATCAAGTTTTAGCAGTACTTCTTCTTCCGCTTCCGCTTTGAAATCTTCGATCTTAACGGTGCTGATCACCGGTAGTTCTTCCAATGACTGAACACCAAAGCTGCGCAGGAACTCCTCTGTTGTCCCAAATACGATCGGTTTCCCCGGTGCATCCATGCGGCCCAGTTCTTTTACCAGATCATATTCTATCAGTTTATTGATCGCATGATCACTCTTTACACCGCGGATCTTCTCGATCTCTGCTTTGGTCACCGGCTGTTTGTAGGCAATAATCGACAGGGTTTCCAGTGCCACATCCGACAGAACTGCTTTTTTGGGCTGTTTCGCCACCCGGATCAGGTATTCATACAGTTCTTTTTTCGTACAGAGCTGATATGCATGCCCAAGTTCTATGATCTGTATGCCCCGGTCTGCCTTTTTATATTTCTCCATCATATGGGCAAGCAGTTCTTCTGCCCTTTTCACTTCCCATCCAAGTGCCGCGGCAATTTTTTCGATTTCTACCGAACCGCCCATTGCAAAGAGGATCGCCTCAACGGCAGCTTCTGCTTTTTTCTGCTCTGCTGTTTCTCTCACACTAAATTTCCTCCGGTAAAAATTCCTTCTTTCTGGTGATCCGGATATTTCCGAAAATTTCTTCCTGAATAATCTCAAGCCATCCTTCTTTCATCATTTCCAGAATCACAAGGAATGTAACTATGATCTGCATTTTTGTTGTCTGACCCTGCAGAATCTGCCTGAAATCACAGATTTCGTGCTGTGCAATATACTGTGCCACTTTCTGCCGCGTCTGCTCCAGATCGACTTCTTCTTTTTTTAAGGTACCAAAAGTACTGCGGACCGGATCGATGCGGTTGTTCTGTCTGCGCATGACATCCCGGAAGATCTGGTGCATTTTCACCAGCGTCACACCGGAAAGCAGTTCTTCTGCCGATACCGGCTGCCGGTAAGAGCGTACCTCCTGCGGCAGATCCGGCTCGTGATATAAAACCTGCGCCGCATCCTGTCTGCGCTCTTTCAGTTCATAGGACATGTATTTGTACATTTTGTACTCCAGAAGCTGCTGGACCAGCTCCTGACGCGGATCTTCCTCCTCACCTTTTTCATTGACCTCTTTGGGAAGCAGCATCCGGGATTTGATATCCAGAAGTGTTGCCGCCATCAGAAGAAACTCGCTCATCATGCCAAGATCCTGTTTTTTCATCTCGTGAATATATTCCATATACTGATCTGTGATCTCAGCGATCGGGATATCATAGATACTGACCTTGTTTTTCTCGATCAGATGCAGAAGCAGATCGAGCGGCCCTTCAAATGCCTGTAATTTTACTGCAATCCCCATCGGCTTCACCTCTTGATCCGCACAGTGATCATCTCGGGCGGATTGTTGATGCGGAACATCCAGGAATGATCTCCCATCCCTGCTCCTGCCACCAGATGGCTCTCTCCACGCTGATAAAGCCCTCTGTCATATTTCGGGAAAACCTGAAACTGCGGACTGATCACTCCGCCCAGAAACGGCAGACGGATAAATCCTCCATGCAGATGTCCCGCAAAAGCAAAATCGGCTCCCCACCTTGCATATTCTTCAAAGAACACCGGATTGTGCGTCAGAAGAATCTGGTATGCATCCTCCTGCCTTGTTCCGATACTTTTGACGATTTCTTCCGCCGATGGATGTTTGCGGTTAAACCGCCGGTAATATTCCCACGGAAGTTCATAGCCTGTCACCGCTACCTTCTGTCCGCCGGTTTCGGTGCACCATGTTTCGTTGTGAAGCACCTGTACCCCGCCCTTTTCCAGACCTTCCATAAAGGCTTTATAACGCTCCGGGCAAAATTTCTTCACCTGCATCTCATGATTGCCGTCCGTAAAACAGACCGGGGCCAGATCAACAAGGCGTGAAAGCAGAGCGACCGCAACTGCGTCGCTCTCTTCTTTCTCTCCGCTTAACATATCTCCTGCTGCCAGTATCAGATCTGGCTTCTGATCCCATGCAGCTTCCACGATCACACGGTTCTGCTGTCCATATTCGTTTCCATGAAGATCACTTAAACAGAAAAGAACCAGTTCGTCACCTGTTCTTTTCTCTGTATTTTGTGCTTTTTCTGTGTTAATATTATAAAATGTGTGTTTTATTTTTTTCATACTACAAATATAACATAGGATGTTATCCTGGTCAAAAGATATTTTCAGGCTGTCTGTTCATTCTGCATCAGCAGTGCATCCAGACTTTCCATAAAATAATCCAGAAACCCTGCCCTTGCCACCTCTTCCTCGGTGAGGATATCCACGCTTCCTATTTTCTGTCCATTCAGAAAGTACTGCAGTTCCCCTGCTTTTGTCCCTTTTTTCACCGGTGCCGCAAGTGCTGTTTCCATCACCTGCCTGCGCTCGATCTTTGAAAAATCAATCCCTTCGGTATCCAGATAAGAAAACGTTTCTCGATATATACAGAGCATACTGCGTTTCTTTCCGCCGGTGATCCGCACTTCTCCTGCTGCCGGCGGTGCTTCATCCTTATAGATCCGGCAAATTCCAAATCCATAGTTAAGCAGTGCCGCCGCATTGGCAAAACGGATTTTTGAATCTGATCCTGCCATGATCACGCTGATCAGTGTAATATCTCCCCTTTTCGCTGCCGCTGATACACAGAATTTCGCCTTGCTCGTACTGCCGGTTTTCAGTCCAATGCAGCCATCATAGCTTCGCAGAAGCTTATTCGTGTTTGTCAGTCCGAATGTACTGCTGCCCTTTGCCGTAACATGTGTGATATCTTCCATCCAGATTGTGGTGTACTGTTCAACCTGCGGAAAATGCAGCAGAAGTTCCCGTGACATAACTGCGATATCACGCGGTGTCGTATAGTGGTCATCCGAATCCGTCAGACCGCAGCAGTCCACAAAATGTGTATTTTTCATATCAAGAGCTGCCGCCCTCTCATTCATTTTCTGTACAAACGCTTCTTCACTGCCGCCTATGTATTCTGCCATCGCCACCGAAGCATCGTTTCCGGAGGCTACCAGAATACATTTCAGCAATGTCTCAACCGTCTGTTTTTCGCCTTCTTCCAGAAATACCTGGGAGCCGCCCATAGACCTGGCATGTGCGCTTGTCACTACTTCATCCTGCAATGCAATCTTTTCGCTCTGGATTGCTTCCATGATCAGCAGAACCGTCATGATCTTTGTCACGCTTGCCGGACTTCGTTTCACATCTGCTTCTTTTTCATATAAAATCTTTCCGGTTGTCAGCTCCATCAGGCAGGCTGCCGGAGATTCGATTTCCACATTCTCCGCGCAGACTCTCTCTGGAGTTTTCAGAATCATTCCTGATACCGCAAGAGTTACAGCCAGCAGTATACTGCAGTATTTTTTTTGCCATCTCTTCATATAAACGCCCCTGTTTTTCTTATATTATCAGTATAGGGAGCAGACAGCTCTTTTATGCCCGCAATTCCAATAGAATGCAGAACGTTTTTGATTTGCAGGATATCATTTCCTGTAAATGAAAGAAAACCTCCGGCATCACTGCCAGAGGCTTCACTTGCACATATTAGTTGTATTTACGCTTACGCGCTGCTTCGGATTTCTTTTTTCTTCTTACGCTCGGTTTTTCGTAATGTTCTCTTTTACGAATCTCCTGCTGAATACCAGCCTTTGCGCAGTTTCTTTTGAAACGGCGTAAAGCACTGTCCAAAGTCTCGTTTTCTTTTACGATTACATTTGACATAAATTCACACCTAACCTCCCTCCAGTTGTAGATTGTGCATAATACAACTGTCTGGGTATTTTATTGCACTTCTGACATTATAGCATATTTTCTCGAAACGTCAAGATTTTTCTTCTTTTTTCTCGTTAAAAATTTTCGGTTCTTTTTTATTTGATCTGACCTTCCAGAATTCCTGCTACTGCTGCGATCGCTTCCGGGATCTTATCCGGATTTTTGCCGCCGGCCTGTGCCATATTCGGTCTTCCGCCGCCGCCGCCACCGACGATCTGTGCGATGCCTTTGACCAGATTTCCGGCATGTGCACCCTGTTTCATTGCTCCGTCGGTTGCAGTTGCCATCAGGCATACTTTTCCGTCGTTAGCAGATGCCAGTACTACGACGCCTTCGCCCAGTTTTTCTTTGAGCTGGTCTCCAAGGTCACGCAGTCCGTTCATGTCAACGCCTTCCAGTGCAGCTGCCAGCAATTTCACACCTTTGACTTCGGTAACCTTGTCCATGACATTTCCAAGTGCTCCCTGTGCCATCTTGCTCTTCAGAGCTTCGTTCTCGCTGTGCAGGGATTTTACTTCTGCCTGCAGATGTTCGATCTTGTCACATACTTCATGCGTTCCGGCTTTCAGAAGGGCTGCTGCTTTTGCCAGCTGTTCTTCTACATTTTTATAATATGCAAATACTCCCTGACCGGTCAGTGCTTCAATACGTCTTACGCCTGCTGCAACGCCTGCCTCGGATACGATCTTGAATGCCTGGATCTCTCCGGTGCTTGCCACATGCGTACCGCCGCACAGTTCGATGGAAAAGTCTCCCATAGATACAACACGTACGTTTTCAGAATATTTCTCTCCAAACAGTGCCATTGCTCCTGTTTTCTTAGCTTCGTCGATGTTCATGATCTTTGTCACAACCGGAAAGTTTGCCTGGATCTCTTTATTGACCAGTGCTTCTGTCTTTGCGATCTCTTCTGCTGTCATGGCTTCAAAATGTGTGAAGTCAAAACGCAGTCTGTCCGGTGTTACTAAAGAACCAGCCTGTTCTACATGCTCTCCAAGAACCATTCTCAGCGCTTTCTGAAGCAGATGAGTTGCACTGTGATTCTTCTCTGTGGAACGGCGCGCAGACTCGCTGACCTTCATTGTAACAGTTTCACCGACCGTAAGCATACCGCTGGCCATATAACCTACATGGCCAACCTTTCCGCCCTGCAGATGAATCGTATCCTCTACTACAAAACTGCCGCCCGCGCCGGTAATCACACCAGTATCGCCAGTCTGTCCGCCCATGGTGCCGTAAAACGGCGTTTCCTTCACCAGAATCGTTCCGTGCTGTCCATCTGTCAGCGCCTCTACAATCTCGCTTTCTGTTGTCAGAACGGTAATCTCTGAATCATGAACCAGGCGATCGTATCCCACAAAGGCCGTTGTAATCTCAGCCGGAATAGACTGATATACCGTAACATCAGCACCCATGTAGTTGGTTGTCTTTCTTGCTGCACGAGCCTTCTCAC
>OLQG01001724.1_pt1 | contig 12843 bp, 10 predicted proteins | sample 1672221 | NCBI WGS metagenome assembly OLQG01 (sample SAMEA3136660, study PRJEB25190) | human gut metagenome | biome: human gut; feature: human-associated habitat; material: faeces | place: Austria | collected 2013
CAGTGGGCTCATACATACAGGCAGGTTACCAAGGTCAACGTTAGCTCTTGCTCCAAGGATTCCGCATGGCTCTACTGGCAGGATGAAGTTATCATGCATAGCTCCCTGTCCCATGATCTCTTTACAAATAACTACTTTCTTCTGTCCTGGGTGACGAACCTGTGTAAATTCTTCTGTATCTACTACCTGATCATCTTCAAGTTTCTTCAGTGCTTCACGGATTTCCTGTGTGATAATATCAAATGCTGTATGTGCAGCCATAGGTCCACGACGTTCCATGTTTGTCTTAGCCTGAACTACGATATTACCTTTGATGAAAATCTCACCCTTATCTGGGCATCCCGGACGTCCCCACATAATGTTTTCGTCCATATATCCCTCTGAAGAACCGAACTCACCGATCTGAACTCCGCCTTCATCAGTACCAGTCAGCATCATGATAGCGCCATCGATTACTCTTGTAACGCCCTGACCGATCTTAGCTTCTCCTTCTTTTGTAGCGATTGGCTGAACGTCCATGATGGTCTCTGAATATGTGTGGTACTGAGCTGGTGTGATGATTTCCAGATGAAAATCTTTAACAAGCTCAGAATCTGCGATTACATCCGCTTCAATGCCTTCACGAATGTAAAGTGTTGTTCCTTCGATTGTTGTCTCCGGTCCTCTCTTAACTTCTGTGATTGCAAAATGTTTTCTTGTAAGGCTTCTTACAACCTTTCCTTCTGTTGCTAATGTCTCTGCTGTAGGAGCTGCAACTGGAGCCGCCGCTGTTGCTGTTGCTGCCGGAGCAACCTCTACTACTTCAGAACCGCCTTCGCCAAGCGCACCAACCGGAATTGAAAGATCAATGTCTTTTCCTTCTCCAATGTGGATTTTCAGAACTCCGCCTGCAACTTTTGCTGTTGTTGCAACTGGAGCTGCTGCTACCGGTGCTGCTGCTTCCTCTACAGGAGCTGCTGCTTCCTCTACCGGTGCTGCTTCCTCTTCTACAGAGTCTTTGTAACCCTCCATATTATCTGCTGTAAGTGGGCTCAAAGAATCACTTGTTTTTGTAAGCTTAGCGCCCAAAACCTGACCGATCTTCAGGCATCCGTCAAGATTCAGTAATCCTGAGTCTACCAGTTCATCAAAGATCGCCGGATCTTCAAGGTTGGCTGGCTCAATAGTGATTCCAGCCTCTGCTCTACAGCATAACACTGCAGGATCATTTGCGTGCTGTTTCGCTGTTTCAGCTGTGATTGACATAACATTTACCTCCTTGTTTATTTATAGATTTCTCCATATTATATATAATCGCTTCGGGATTAGAATATCGGGGTAGTTCGCTTCCCTATGCGAATTATACCGCTAATACTGCCAATTAGTCTTCTACGTTGATATCCTGGTCAACCTGCTTAGATACTGTAAGCTGACGATACTGTGCATGACCAATTGCTCTCATCACATGGTCTGTCTGATGGAATACTTTAAGTCCCATCTGTGGTGCAGAAGCCATAACCGTGTTAGAACAGTCTGAACAGTTACCAATGATGATGTATTCACATCCATCTTTCTTGAACTGCATGTTGTTCTTAACCTGACCCGGGCAGTTACCTGGACGCAGACACTTCAGTGGTGCACCCGGCTTGTTCTCGATTGCCTGTTTACATCTGCATACAGAAACAACTTCTCCATGCATCTTCTCAGCGATTGTACGCATACGAGCTTCATTGCCGCCGCATGCACAGACAAGAAGTCCAACTTTTTTATCTGTAAGATCAGGCATTCTATATGTTGTAAGAATTGCACCTGTTGTCTTAGTTGTAGGCTCATCAAGTTCTGCTGCACGTCCTGTGAACGCACCACCCATGATGATCTCACCAACTGAATCATCTTTATCAAGTCCGCCTGCCATCTCGATCAGCTCTCCTACAGAGATACCAACCGGAACGTCCATGAATACATGAGCTGCGTTGCCACCCTTGATATTACCACGAACTGTAACATTCTTAGAAATACATGGTTTCTTCTCTTCGATTGCTTCAGCGATCTTAGCAACTGTCTCGAGGTTGATTACAACCGATCTTGCTGCTGACGGAAGCTGTGTGGTATCAAGGTTAACGCCCAGACACTCACGAACTACTGCACGTTCTTCACCCATTGGGTAGATATCCGGAAGCAGATGAACAGAAATGTTCTCCTCATCCTTCAAAGCATCCAGAAGTGCAAGAACTGCTTCTCTGTTCTTCTTCTTAATAGCAAAGATTGCTTTATCTGCTTTTGTAATCTCCATGCAGTATTTTACTCCACGGATAACTTTGTCTGTCTGCTCGATGGTCTGCTTAATATTGTGAGCAAGACCCGGCTCACACTCAGAGTCGTTGATCAGAATGTAGCTGTGCTCCAGTTTGAAGTCTTTTGGAAGTTCTGGGTTGATATCCTCTCTGAACTCACCCTGCTCTGTTGCGGATAAGTCGATATTCAGCTTAATTCCTGTCGGGAATCCCGCTCCACCCATACCTACAATACCAGCCGCCTTGATCATATCAAGCTTTGATGCATCTTCCGGCACATCAATCGGCACGAACTCATCTGGCTGTTCTGCATCTGCCTTGATGACGATACGGTCTTCAAGGATCTCAGATACTTCACCGTAAACGCTTGAGAAGATATTAGCTCCCAAGCCTGTTGGTGTGGCAATCAATGTACCTTTTTTTACCTTATCACCTACAGCTACGCATGGGGCACAAGGTGCACCTACGTGCTGACGTAATAATAACTGTACTTTTTCCATGACACACATCTCCTTTTCTCATACTTTGATTATTATATTAAGTAAAGACGAAATACTTTGAACCTATCCCGCCCAACTTATCCGATTGTATCTATAGGTAAAATCTATAGGCAATTTAGTCTGTCAAACTTTTATCACGTTTGTCAAAAGACTATCTTTTTCTATATACTTCAATAGCTTTCTTTTGGCGGAGGCATGTGGGAATCGAACCCACCCAGGACGCTCCTAACGCCCAACACTGGTTTTGAAGACCAGGAGGCACACCAGTTGCCCATCTACCCCCGTATTACATATCATGCCTACTTAAGATAACACATAAAAAGCCTTATTTCAAGAGCTTTTTCACATTTTTATAATATCAAAAAACCATTGACTTTTCAAGGCATTTCAGCCATAATGAGTATAGAAAGATTGAACCCGGTACTAGACGACAGACTAGACCGGGTTATAGAATACGGTCTATTTGTTAATATTTCATCATTTTACCGTATTAAATTGTTTTTTTACAAATACATTATCATAGATTTTATCAATACTTGTTATTTTTTCATTTATGGCATTTATAGAATTTATCTATAAATTATGACTTTAAAGGAGGGTAATGCTATGGAATTGAAAGCAAATGTGAACTTTGACCGATTTGAGGCTGCACTTCAGGTAGTAGATGCGCACACAGTTGGTGAGTTCTGTCGTATGGTCATCGGAGGATTCCCTGAACCAGAAGGCAACACAATGATCGAGAAGAAAGATTGGATGGAAAAGAATTATGATCATGTTCGTACAGCTCTTATGTTAGAGCCTAGAGGACATCATGATATGTTCGGAGCTTTTCTCTGCGAGCCAATCGATAAAGAGGCTGATCTTGGTGTTATTTTCATGGATACAGGCGGATACCTGAACATGTGCGGACACTGCACCATCGGAGCTGTTACTGTAGCAATCGAGGCTGGACTCGTTGAATCTCACGAAGGAGAGAACAGCGTAGTTCTGGAGGCACCTGCCGGACTCATTCGTACAACTGCAAACGTTAAGAACGGAAAGGTAACTGGTGTTACACTTACTAACGTACCTGCATTTGTATATAAGGATAACCTTACCGTTAATGTTGACGGAAAAGAGATTCCTTATACCATCTCATTCGGCGGAAGTTTCTTCGCACTTGTAGACACCACTAAGCTTGACATTGGACCTATCAATGCTAAGACAGTACCGGAGTACATCTCTCTCGGCATGAAGATGCGCGACCTGATCAACGAGCAGGTTGAAATTCAGCATCCGACACTGGACATCACAGAAGTTGACCTTGTAGAGTTCTACGGACCAACTCCTAATCCGGATCATGCTACCATGAGAAATGTCGTAGTATTCGGAGATGCTCAGGCTGACCGTTCACCATGCGGAACAGGTACAAGTGCTAAGCTTGCTACTCTGCACAAATGGGGCGAGATCGGTATTGGCGAAGAATTTATCTACGAAAGCTTCATCGGAACCACTTTCAAGGGTGTTATTAAAGAAGAAACCAAGATCGGTGATTACGATGCAGTCATTCCTATGATCACAGGTACAGCTAACCTGACAGGTGTTGGTACATACCTGATCGATCCGGAAGACAAGTTAAAATATGGTTTCTTAATTGGTTAATCTGTGATATAATCGCTTGGAGAGCAACCGAAGGCGGGTTCTTAATAGAACTCGCCTTTTTTAGAAGGTATAAACCTGTTCCATCTATCGGTTATCTCTCCACACATTATACATAACAGAAGGGGAATGATTATATGCCGCGGAAACGACAATCCACAAAAAGCCGTATCGTTAAGTCTGCATGGAATCTGTTTTACAAAAACGGATATGACGACACCACAGTAGAAGACATCATCACAGCATCCAAGACATCGAAAGGCACCTTTTATCATTATTTCAAGAGTAAAGAAGGGCTTTTGAATACCTTGTCTTATCTGTTTGATGAAAAATATGAAGAATTATATAATGTAGTAGACCCCAACTTATCGTCCTACGACAAATTATTATTCTTAAATCATGAATTATTTTATATGATTGAAACCAGTATTGACGTCAGCCTGGTTGCTTATCTGTATTCAGCCCAGCTGGTCACTAAAGACAAACGTTCTTTGTCCGATCACAAGCGCTTTTATTATGTATGGCTTAGCGAGATCATACAGAATGCACTGGACTCCGGTGAATTTGCACCAACTTCCTCTGCTAAAGATCTGATGGATATCTATGCCATGTTCGAGCGCGCACTGCTGTACGACTGGTCACTCGTAAAAGGGAAATTCTCTCTGACAGAAAAGAGTGATTCCCTGTTGCCACATGTACTGGATGCATTTGTAAATGGATTATAAAAAAACGGTTCGAGACCATCTGATCTCGAACCATTTTTATACCATTAATTCATGCATTTCCTGTTCCTGCACACCAATGCTTTCTATCACCTTCCGGATCGTGTCACGATCCTCTATTCCTGCACACCATGATAAACCGCAGCCCGCCGAAATCTCACGCGGTACAGGAATCAGTCTGCCAGGAGCTCCTGCTTCTTTACAGGCTTTCTCCATAGCCATCGCATCTGTGGTCGTGTGAAATGTCACAACCAGCTTTAATTCTTTCTTGCGCATGTCTCTTCTCCTTATTCTTCATCCACAGACAATTCCTGAATTGCACGAATGGCTGTGTCCACTTCTTCTTCTGTATTGTAATGAGAAAAACTGAATCGCACAGCTCCCTGTCCGACCGTTCCGAGTGCTTCATGCATGAGTGGTGCGCAGTGTGCTCCCGGACGGATCGATATATCATAATCCATCAACAGGGCATCTCCCACTTCCGAGGAATCATACGCTCCAATATTCAATGTAACAATCGGGCAACGATTCTTCGTAGAGAAATCTCCGTATACCTTTACATTCGGAATATCCTTTACGCCTTCGTAGAATCTCCACATCAATTCCTGCTCTCTGGTGCGGATCTTATCAATGCCCTCTGCCATCAGATATTCTACTGCCGCATGGAGTCCTGCGATTCCATGACCGTTCAGAGTTCCCGCTTCCAGCGCTGTCGGCATTTCCTTCGGATGTGTTTTGCTATAGGTCTGCACTCCGCTTCCGCCGCTTAAGAGCGGGCGTATTTCCAGTCCTTCTCTTACATACATACCGCCGGTTCCCTGCGGTCCCAACAGACTCTTATGTCCTGTAAAACACAGAATATCAATATGCATTTTCTGCACATCAATCGGAAATACTCCTGCCGTCTGAGATGCATCTACGATAAACAGCACGTTATACTTCGCTGCGACAGCGCCCACCGCTTCCACATCCACATAATTACCAGTCAGATTGGAACCATTGGTGCATACGATTGCCTTTGTATCCGGTCTGATCGCTGCTTCCAGATCAGCAAGATCCATCACGCCTCTCTCGTCTGTTTTTACAAATGTAAGCTCTACACCTTTTTTCTCCATCTCATATAATGGACGTAGGACAGAATTATGCTCCATAACCGTCGTAACCACATGGTCTCCCGGATTCAGCACACCTTTGATGGCAATATTCAGGCTTTCCGTAGAATTTGCTGTAAATACAATCTGTCTTGGACTGGTGCCATTAAAAAAACGGCACAGCAGCTCTCTGGTGTCATAGACTGTTCTTGACGCACTAAGCGATGCACCATGAGCACCGCGCCCGGCATTCCCCATAGATTCCATTGCAGCCGCCACTGCCTGAACGACCTCTTTTGGCTTCTGCATGGTAGTTGCCGCATTATCCATATATATCATAATACCACCCATTTCTATCCGTATTATTTCTTATGTTTCTCATACGGATACACTTCCTGTACAATTTTCAAAAAATGCTCTGCGGATAAAGATAACTGATGATTCTTATTATAAACCACGTTGATATCTCTTCCATCATCCGCTCCCGGTATATGGAATGCAAGGACATTTCCATCCGCTATTTTGTCCGCTGCCGCAAGCTTCGACAACAGCGACACGCCCATACCGCTGCAGACAGATTTCTTAATCGTCTCCTGGTTCTCGATGCTGGCGATCACATTTAACTGCTCACTGCGAATGCCTGCTGCCTTCAGCTGCTTCTCCGCTTCTTTTCTGGTTCCAGAACCTTCTTCACGCATAATGACCGGTTCGTCAAGAATCCACGAAATATCATCCGGCGTCTCAGCACGTTTCCGATACACTTCTGTGTTCGGCGTGATGATCACCAGTTCGTCTTTATAGAATGGAAAATATTTGCAGTGCTTCTTTTCGAGCACAGTGCCGGTAAATCCAATATCTACCATATGCTCGACCACCTGATTAACCACATTTGCACTGTCAGACTCCATGATCTTAAATTGCTCTCCCGGATATTTTTCGTTAAATCTGGCAAGAATCTTCGGAAGCAGATACTGGGATGGAATCGTAGATGCCGCAATGGTAATACACTGGCGTCCCATTTTCCTGCGTTCTCCAAATTCTTCCTCAATCCGTTTCTCCAGATCTACCATCTGACTGGCATAACGATACAGCGTCTGACCTTCTGCCGACAGACTGACTTCTTTTGTATTTCTGACAAACAACCGTACTTCCAGTTCTTTCTCAAGCGCAGAGATATGCGCACTGATCGTCGGCTGTGTCAGGTAAAGATTCTTTGCCGCTTTGGAGAAGCTGCCGCCCTCTGCTACCTCTACAAATGCTTCTAGCTGCTTTAAATTCATTAGTATGCTACCCTTTCACTTTCTGCTCCGACACGCTTTGTCACCTTAATGCTATCCATATACTCAATGATTGGCTTCGCACTCTTCCGGCTGGTCTGGAACAGATCTCTCACTTCCGCTGTCGTAATAACCTCGCGTTTCTTAAACTCTTCCTGGATCATCGTCTTCGCTTTTTCCATATATTCTGTCAGGGTATAAAGGTCATCGGAAACTTTTACGATCCGCTTCTCTTCCAGGAGAATATTTAATATATCATCTGCCACAGCCTTATCTTTTTCACCAAAGGCAATGTCAGAATAACGTACAAAATCATAGCCCGCTTTCCGCACGGTATCCAGAATCTTCGCAGACACACGGTCATACACCGCATCTTTTCTCACTTCGTACTCTGCCGTGCACAGGTATTCTTCTATGCGCTTTAAGGCACCCTCCTGCTCCAGATATTCAACATAGTGGTCAAATACCACCGGTTTCATCTTCTTCAGATAGGTTACCTGCACTTCTGCTTTTTTCATACCATAGCGATATGGATATTTTTCTTCATACTGTTTCAATGCTTCAAGAATCTTCTGACGCATTAACTTCTCAGATCCTACATGCCACAGATAGAGATCCTTTCTTGTAGCAAATGTAAGGATCACGCCAGAATCCTTTAACGTCTGTACATCCTCAGCCACCTCTTCCGGGGACATGGCGGTAAGCCTTGCCACCTCTGCCTGTGTCAACAGCTCTTCTCCGTGTTCACGAATCCGCAATTCGATGACATCAATGGATGAACCGGATTCTTTGCGCTTCAAATCTTCAATCACCGGTTCCTGGAATCGTCTGTGGATCACCGGATTCGACTCCAACACCACACCTCCGCCGATAGTCTCCATCGGCGAATAGAAACGGAGCACGAACTTATCTCCTCTGCGAAGTGCAATCTCTTCTTCTAGCCTAAGCTGTACATAGCCACTCTCACCCGGTCCGATTTCTTCTTTATCCAAAAGCACCGCTCGGCACAAGATTTCACTGGTTCCGGTAAACAGATGCAGTCTGGTGTGATTGGTCAGCACACGCATGGATGACTTCAGAATATTCACTTTCACATCCAGCAGATCTGTATTCTTCATACTGTTTGGCGGTGCAAGTACACATCCGCGGGATAACTCACGCTTCTTGACATTGGACAGATTAATAGCCACGCGCTGTCCCGCATAACAGCATTCCTGATCCTCTCCATGCACCTGAATACTCCGTATCTTGCTGGTCTTACCAATCGGATAAATCTCTAACGTATCTTCTTTTGTGATCGTACCGGAAAGCAGTGTTCCGGTAATAATCGTTCCAAATCCGGATAACGAAAATACACGGTCAACAGGAAGTCTCGGAATCGTTGTAATATCCTTTTCTTCCACTTCGTCCTGCATCATATGGTCAATCTCCTGCACCAAAGCATCCAGTCCCTGACCGGTAGCCGCTGATACTTTCATCACCGGTGCATGCTCAAGGAACGTGCCTTCCAGTTCTTCACGCACTTCCTCTTCTACAAGCTCCAGCCACTCTTCATCTACAAGATCACATTTGTTCAGTACAATGATACTTTTCTGAATACCAAGCAGCCCGAGGATATCCATATGCTCTCTGGTCTGCGGCATCACACCTTCATCAGCTGCGATTACCAGCATAACCAGATCCATGCCTACCACTCCGGCTACCATATTATTAATAAATTTTTCATGACCCGGAACATCAATGATTCCGGCACGGTCACCACTTGGGAGGTCAAACCAGGTAAAGCCAAGGTCTATGGTGATCCCTCGCTTCTGTTCTTCCTCCCAGCGGTCTGTATTACGCCCGGTCAGGGCTCTGATCAAAGTAGTCTTGCCATGATCAATATGCCCTGCCGTACCTATTATCACATGTTTCATTCTAATATCTCCAGCCTATTTCTCCTGCCCCAGCAGTTCCTGCAGTTCTGCTGCGATCAATTTGAAATCTTCTGTCTCTACTGTCCGCACATCCAGCATGATCGTGTCATTAACCGTTCTCGGAATCATCGGCACGGTCAGATGCCGCATCTGGTCTTCCAAAGCCGCTACGCTTTCATGTTTTGGGCGGATAGCTACTGCCATACTTGGTATCCGCTCCATCGGAAGTGAACCGCCACCGATCTGAGATTCGCAGGATACCACATCCACCTTCGCCGGAAGATCTGTCGAACGAATCGTTCTCGCAAGACTTCTTGCCCGGCGCGCCACCTCGTCCAGTGGCTCTGTGATCATACGCAGCACTGGAATATGCTGAACTGCCTGTTCCTCTGACAGATATTCCTGAAGAACCAGTTCCAGTGTAGCCGCTGTGAATTTGTCAATTCTCAGTGCACGGGTAAGCTGATTCTTCTTCATCATATCGATGTATTTCTTCTTACCGACAATGATACCTGCCTGTGGGCCACCGAAGAGCTTATCGCCGCTGAAGCACACGACATCTGCCCCTTTAGCCACCGACTCCTGTACAGTCGGCTCATAAGTCAGACCGTATTTGGACAGATCGATCAGCACACCACTTCCCAGATCTTCAATCACCGGAATGCCATGCTCCTTCGCGATCGGCATCAGTTCATCGATTCCTACCGATTCAGTAAATCCAACGATCTTATAATTGCTGGTATGTACTTTTAACAATGCTTTTGTTTCTTCTGTGATATTCTCTTCATAATCACTGACATGCGTCTTATTAGTCGTACCCACTTCCACAAGCGTCGCACCACTCTGTGTCATTACATCCGGAATACGAAACTTACCGCCAATCTCGATCAGTTCGCCACGGGACACGATGACCTCACCGCCTTTTGCAAGGGAACTTAAGATCAGAAGCACAGAAGATGCATTATTATTAACAGCCATGGCTGCTTCTGCTCCTGTAATCTTACACAGTAATTTCTCAAAATGTGAATAACGCTCGCCGCGTCGTCCCTCTTCCAGGTTGTATTCCAAATTGGAATAGCCTGTCACAATGTCAAATGCTTTCTTCATATGTTCCCGGCTGATCGGTGCACGTCCCAGATTGGTGTGCAGGATCGTACCCGTGCCATTGATTACTTTCTTCATATTAGGAGTGTGCATCTGCTCTACAGCATCTCCGATATGAGATATCAGAAGTGCAATCTGCTCCTGTGCTTTATCTTCCTCATCACAGCCGCCGATGAACGCTCGCAGGTTATCCATCTCTGCGCGAATCGCTTCCATCACAGAATCACGGCTGTATCTTTCAATCATTTCCTGGATTGCCTGATTCTCTAACAGAACGTCAACCTTCGGAATACTGCGGTATAATAGATTTTTATTCATGACTTCCGCCTCTCTAATACAGTCTGATTAACTTGTCACTCTTCTCAGCCACACGTCCGATCACAGACACCTTAGTATCAATGCCGGAGCGTGCAAAATCCGTCAGCATCTGTTCCAGATACTCCGGTGCTACGCTGATCAGCAGCCCACCTGATGTCTGTGGATCGTAAAGCAGATCCAGATAATGTTCTTCTACGCTTCCTGCCTCTACTTTGTCAATGGAATACCTGCGGTTCTTATAAGCTCCGGCAGGCACAAGCCCCATCTTGGCATAATCGATTGCATCTGCAAAATACTCAATATCACGCACCTTCAGTTCAAAGGTTACTTCACTGGCAGATGCCATCTCTACGCAATGCCCCAACAGCCCAAATCCGGTAATGTCTGTGCAGGCAGATACATCATAACGCTCTACCACCTGCTTGCCGATCTTATTCAGCGAAGCCATCACTGTCTGTGCTTCCTGTATCGCAGATGGTGATGCAAAATCCGCTTTGATCGCGGTATTCACAATTCCGCTTCCGATCTGTTTCGTCAGGATCAGCACATCTCCCGGCCTGCATCCGTAGTTCTTAAATATCTTATCCGGATGTACAAATCCGGACACGCACAGACCATATTTTGGTTCGTCATCCTGCACGGAATGACCACCTACAAGTACGGCTCCCGCTTCTTTTACCTTATCTGCACCTCCTGCGAGAATGTCTCCCAGAATCGCCGGATCTAGGCAGTTCGGAAAGCCTACAATATTGAGTGCCACAGCAGGTTCGCCACCCATCGCCCAGACATCACTCAGCGAATTGGCTGCTGCGATCTGTCCGAACATATATGGATCATCCACGATCGGTGTAAAGAAGTCTACTGTCTGAATCATGGCAATGTCGTCTGTTACTTTATAAATAGCGGCGTCATCAGAAGTCTCTATTCCAACCAGCAGATTATCATCCTGGAATTTTGGCAGCTTACTCAGAACCTGAGCAAGGGTCTCCGGACCTATCTTAGCTGCTCAACCCGCTGTCTTACTGAGACTTGTCAGCTTAACGTCTGTTTTCATTCTATAATATCCTCCTTTTGGGGAACCCTGCCGACTATGGGCGAATGATCTTATCAGCCCCTGCCATAGTCTCTGCGATCACGTACATATTAGTCACAGATCCTACTGCAAGTTTCTCCTTAATTCCGTAATAATCCAGGCATGTTCCACATGTCATAATGTTCACACCCTGTGCTTCCAGTGATTTCAGATCTTCCAGAGAATCAGATCCTTCACATGTAAGAGTTGCTCCACCGTTATAAAACAGCATAGTCTTAGGAAGCTTATCCAACTGTGTAATCGCATAAATAAAGCCCTTGATCAGAACTTTACCAAGTTCATCATTACCGCTTCCCATACGATCAGAGCTCACTACTACTACCATGTTATCTCTTGCATCCGGAATGCACGCAGCTTCTTCTCCTGCTTCTACAGCGCCTTCCATAGCGATCGTAACTTTATATTCTTTCTCGCCGAGCTTCTCAGATGTAACCTTTCCACCGCTTGAAGAAGCCATCTTTGTCACGTTCTGTACTGCAATCTCATTGTCCACCAATACTTCGATCGTCTCCGGTCCTGTCAGAGCCTGCATAGCTTTCTTTGTTTTAATTACTGGGATCGGGCAGTTATCGCCCATTGCATTAACTGTAATCATGATTATTTCCACCTTTCTTGAACTATCCCTTTACATTTATAGATATATTCTATCATTATAACTGTAAAAGGTAAATATATTTTCTATACATCTGATTATATTCCTTTTCTTTATTTTATTCAAATAGATGGCTTCTATATAGTCTGTCCGCTATAGACCATTTCTATAAGTAATCGTTTTATAGACAGTTACCGCTTTTCATTTGAGGATGCGCATGGTACAATTATATCAGATGGGAGATGACTCCCACCTCTATAGATAGTGAGAAACAAGCTGGTATCAGTGGCGGGAGTCAATCCCCCAGCTGATATAGCCT
>OLQG01001731.1_pt1 | contig 12796 bp, 10 predicted proteins | sample 1672221 | NCBI WGS metagenome assembly OLQG01 (sample SAMEA3136660, study PRJEB25190) | human gut metagenome | biome: human gut; feature: human-associated habitat; material: faeces | place: Austria | collected 2013
CGTTGTGATGGGATTTGATCACTGCGGATTCTCCGCCGAGACCGCTCTCTACAACATCCGGATAAATGGTTCCCTGTGCCAGGAAATCTACGGCTCCGATTTTCTTTGCTTCTTCTTCAAAAATACGAATGAATTCTTCACCGATGATCTTACGTTTTGCCTCCGGCTCAGTGATGCCTGCCAGCTTGTTGTAGTATCTTTCCTGTGCATTGACACGGATAAAATTCAGGTCGAACTGACCGTTTGGTCCAAATACGCCCTCTACTTCATCGCCTTCATCTTTACGCAGCAGGCCGTGATCTACAAATACGCAGGTAAGCTGTTTGCCGATAGCTCTGGAGAGCAGTCCTGCTGCAACGGAGGAATCTACGCCGCCTGAAAGTGCAAGCAGTACTTTTCCGTCTCCTACTTTTTCGCGGATCTCTTTGATCGTGTTCTCTACAAATGCATCCATTTTCCAGTCGCCTTTGCAGCCGCATACATTTTTAACGAAGTTATTGATCATCTTCGTTCCTTCCGCAGTGTGGAGTACTTCCGGATGGAACTGGATCGCATAGAGTTTTTCTGCTTCGTTTTCTGCTGCTGCTACCGGACAGTCTGCGGTGTGTGCAGAGATTTCAAATCCCGGTGCAACCTTGGAAATATAATCAAAATGGCTCATCCAGCATGTGGTCTGTGCAGATACATCCTGGAATACTTTTGAATCTTTTTTATCGATGAATACTTCTGTTTTCCCGTACTCTCTGACATCGGCACGCTCTACTTTTCCGCCAAGTACATGCGACATCAACTGTGCACCATAGCACAGTCCAAGCACCGGAATACCAAGTTTGAAAAGCTCATCAGTGTATGTCGGAGAATCCGGCTCATAACAACTATTCGGACCGCCCGTCAGGATGATTCCCTTTGGATTCATCGCTTTGATCTTTTCAATGTCGGTTTTGTAAGAATAAATCTCGCAATAGACATTGCATTCTCTTACGCGTCGGGCAACCAGCTGGTTATACTGTCCACCGAAGTCCAATACGATTACTACTTCTTCTTTCAAAGTCCTTCCTCCTGTTTTTAATCTGTTAATTTTTATCCTTAGTATCATTTCATGATGTTAGGGTCAAAAGATACCATATGAATTGTCCGTACTTTATACTGTCACAATTCTTCGGCATTTTTTCATTATAATGTAAATACGCTTTATTTACAAGCTTATTTCGAATCCAGTTTTTCTTTTATGACTTTCCAGGCCTCTATGAGTCTGTCCATCTGCCAGGATGCATTTGCCGGACTTGTCGATGGAAGTTTTATAATTTCACGTCCGGTTACAGCATATGAATATTTCTGATACAATTCAAACGCCTTCCCACCATTTGCATAAATCTGCTGAATCGGTGCATGATCCAGAATAATCGAAAGATCTGCCGGAACTACATTTCGGATAGAACTGTCACTTGAACCTGCTATGTCACATCTGGCAATCACATCCCACACGGCTATATGTTCCTGTAATAAAAGTTTCTTTTTTTCTTCAATTGTTCCTGGAACCTCACGCTCTGTCAGACCTGCCAGAACCTTCCAGAAGCGGTTCTGCGGATGTCCATAGTAAAAATTTTGTTCTCTTGATTTAACAGATGGAAAGGTCCCAAGAATCAACACACGTGAATGTTCGTCAAAAACTGGCACAAAATGATGCGTTAATGTCTGATATTTCTGCAAAAAATCTCCTCTTTTCTTCTGTTCAGTAAAACTGACCCAAATCGTATGCCGAGTCTCACATGCATTCGACTTGAACTGTTATTTATTCTTTACACAGTGCTCCTGCACTTCATGCAGATGTCTGTATTTTTCTCTGGTAGCCACACCTCCACGAATGTGGCGTTCTGATTTATTTACATCCAGCACCTTTCGTGCCTGCTCTGCAAGTCCGAGATCAATCTGCTGCAGTCGTTCCGTACAATCTTTATGTACCGTACTTTTACTGATTCCAAATTTTTTCGCTGCCTGCCGCACCGTTGCCCTGGTTTCAATTATATAATACGCTACTTCCACTGCCCGCTCTTCAATGTAATCTTTCAAGAAGAAGCCTCCGGGTACACCGTTTTTACAATGTATGCGGAGGCTTTCAAAGAGTATGATTAAATTTCACACTACATGTTATACCAAATATTTTTCTGCAATCTCTTTTAATTTTTCCGGTGCTTTTTCGTACCAGGTGTCAAATACGACACCTTCCTGCTGAACGGCTTTTCCGACCTCCATAAGAAATGCCGGAATATCACTTTCTTTTATCACACCCCATGATTCACCAAATACTTCCTCTCCCTGTCTGTCACAGCCATTTACATGAAGGGTAAATACCGGCCCGGCTTCTCCATCGATTCTCTTTACTCCGCCATGAAAACCGATCTTTCCGATCTGATGTGTTCCGCAGGATGAAGTACATCCGGAAATATGGATCTGTGGCAGGACTCCGTCCGCAAAATCATACTCTTTTTCTGTCTCAACCAGTGTTCTTAAAAGTCCCTGGGAATCACGCACACCTACCTGACAGATAGTCGCTCCGATACAGGATACGGAACTTTCAAATAAGGTTTCTGCTCCGTCATCGGTGGCTTCCAGCACATTTTCTGCTTCTTTTGCAGTCAGATTGATGATATAGATCGTTTCATCCGGTGCAATGCGGACTTCTGCATCAGATACATCTTTGATGCTCTCATAAATTTCGCCAAATTTCGATACTTTTGGCACACCGCCGATCGGATGATATTTTACGGCATACAGTCCCGGCTGCTTCTGTACAATGATCCGTTTGTTTTCTGTCTGAAGTTCGCCGTCAGATGCCTTTTTGACACCAAAAACAGTAAGGTTCAGATCCAGTTTTTCCGTTTTCTTTACTTCTTCCAGTTTCTCAAGAAATGCCTTTACATAGCCTTCGCTGCCCAGTTTTTCCTGCATATAACGTGTTCTGGCTTTTCCGCGGTTTTCATAGTTTCCGTATGTCAGGAAGGTATTGACCATCGCCTGCACATAATACAGAATCTGTGACGGTTCTGCTTTCTCTGCTACCTTTACACCCATGCGTGGATTGTTGCCCAGCCCGCCCGCACTGTATACAGTAAAGGTTCCGTCCTCTGCTGCCACAAATCCAAGATCACGGAAGGTCGCATGTGTCACATTGGCCGGAGAATTGGAAAATCCGACTTTCAGTTTTCGCGGCATGGTCACTTTATCTGCGTTTTTCAGAAGATAATCCGACACAGCCTCTGCATACGGCAGTACATCAAAATATTCTCCGACTTCTGCGCCGGAAAGTGGAGAGCACATCACATTTCGCGGAAAATCTCCGCCGCCGCCCTTGGTGATAATACCGACATCCACCGCTTTTTCCATGATGTCACAGACGCTGTCTTTATCCAGATCATGCAGCTGTACTGCCTGGCAGGTCGTAAAATGTGCTTTGTCCACATGATACTGTTCTACCATATCTGCAATAAATTTCAGTTTTTCTTTTGTCAGTCTTCCGCCCGGCATACGCAGACGCAGCATGCTTGCCTCTCCGCCTTTCTGGGCATAGCTTCCGTATCCTCCAGAAAATCCCTTGTACTCCTTTATGCTTACCTCTTTTGCATAAAATTTTTCTGTCATCTCCCGGAATTTTGGAAGAGATGCTCTCCATTCCTGAATCAGTTGTTCCATACTTGTTCTCCTCATATTGTTTTTTATTTGAAGCAAATGATGTCATAAAGATACTCCTGCACAGATTTTCAGCTTTGCTGACATTACCTGACAGGGTAACACCCCGCTTTTACATCACATTTCCTTTATACCATAATTTCAGTAGGTTTCATAGGTATTATTTAAAATTTTTTAAATTTCTCCGAAAATCATCGAACGTTTCGGTGTTTGCGTCTCGGAAAACCGGTATGCACGCAGGAATCGTTCTTCTGCCTGCTCTGCTTTTTCCTGTTCGTTTGCATGAAGAACTGCCAGTGTCTCACCTTTTTCGACATAATCTCCGACTTTCTTTTTCAGCTCCAGACCTACCGAAAGATCGATCACACTATCCTTCGTCTCTCTTCCTCCGCCAAGGATCAGAGAGCAGACTCCGATTTCATCACACTGGATATGAGAAATATAGCCGCTTTGCGGCGATGGTACTGCAATCTGCATGGATGCCGCAGGCAGCTTCTCCGGATGATATACTTCCTCTGCCGTACCGCCCTGTGCCTTAACAAATGCTTCCAGTTTTTTCAGGGCATTTCCATTTTGGATGGACTGCCGCAGCAGTGCTTCCGCAGAAGTGACATCTTCTGCCTTTCCACCTGCAATCAGCATCCGGCTTCCGAGTGCCAGCACAAGCTCCGTGAAATCTTCCGGTCCGCTGCCGTTCAAAGTTGCAATTGCTTCTTTTACTTCCAGTGCATTTCCGATGGCATAACCAAGCGGCTGATCCATATCGGTGATCAGTGCATGCATCTGACGCCCTGCATTTTTGCCGATCGTCACCATCTCTTCTGCCAGAGCAAACGCATCTTCTTCGCTTTTCATAAAAGCTCCGCTTCCGGTCTTGACATCCAGAACGATCGCATCGGCACCGGCAGCCAGTTTCTTACTCATGATCGAGCTGGCGATCAGCGAAAGATTGTCCACGGTCGCCGTCACATCCCGCAGAGCATAGAGTTTTTTGTCTGCCGGAGCCAGATCTGCCGTCTGTCCCATGATCGAAATACCGATCGTGTTGACATTCTTAATAAATGTTTCCACCGGGATTGCTGTCGAAAAACCTGAAAAACTCTCCAGCTTATCGATCGTACCGCCGGTATGCCCCAGTCCTCTGCCGCTCATTTTCGCTACCGGAATCCCGCAGGAAGCCACCAGCGGAACAAGTGCCAGCGATGTCTTGTCCCCAACACCTCCTGTCGAATGCTTGTCAACTTTAATCCCATGGATTGCCGAAAGATCCAGCCGCTCTCCGCTGTCCGCCATGGCAAGCGTCAGATTTAAGGTTTCCTGTTCATTCATCCCTCGAAAATAAATTGCCATCATCAGTGCAGACATCTGATAATCCGGAATTTCCCCATTTGTATAACTTCGGATCATCCAGTCAATTTCTTCTTTTGCTAATCTTTCCCCATCTCGCTTTTTTCTGATCAGATCATACATTCTCATAATAAAACCTCCAATCCGCGGAAAAAATCTGATATCCTGCACCTCTGCTGTCCGCCGGAAGCTGTATCAGACCAAACGCACAAAACGCCGGCTTTCGCCAGCGTTCTGATTACTTAATTAAAATATACCATTTCATCTGCCGGCGGTTCGCACGGTTCTACCTTGCCTGCATACAGCACAGGACCTTTTCCGCGATAAAATTTATCGTATTCAAATGCTACCTTTGCAGTTACCATAACCCACTGTCCGTGCTTCAACTGTGGGGCAACCGGACTCTTACAGATATATCCGATCATCTGCATATCATCTGCACAGCAGGTCATCGCTTTTCTTCCCGGCACAAAATAAGGTGCCTCTTTGTTTTTGCTCTTCATGGCACGAGCCTTGAACTTCACCGTTTTCCCAACGTATTTGTCCGGATGGTCATCCATATCCACATAGAAGATACCGTAATCCACATCTTCTATTTCGATAACCGGAGCCTCCATATCGTAAGGTGTGTTTTCCTCAAACAGATCGATCAGTTCACCGTCTTCATCCTCAAAACTGATATCGCAAGAAGGATTGACAACCTTAATGCCTCTTCGATATCCGGTCAGTGGATCGTTTGTCTTGCAGCGGTTGAAGATCACCATATCTGCATTCTGCACCATTTCTGAGAACAGGGACTGCATATTTGCACGGTAGATCTGATAGCTGCTGCCGTCTACGATCACGATCTCCTGTGAAATCCCCCATCCAAGCGGCAGCTTCATCGCACGCAGTTTGTTGACACCCCAGAGCGGATTGTACTCAAGCAGCACACGCTCCGGATGATATTTACGATGCAGAACCCTGAGGTTCTCAAATGTAAAATCCTCCGGCTCTTCAATCTTCTCGACAACCGTGTTGTATTTCAGAAGTTCTTTCTCGTCGTACTCCTCCTCACCCTCTTCGCAGGTGATCAGAAGTGTTGTTCCTTCTATTTGAAAATAATCCTGTTTCGCAGTAAAATCCAGAAAAGAAGTTTTTCCGCTCTCCAGGACACCGGTCACAAGATAAACCGGTGTTGAAATATTAAAATCACTCATCTTTTTTTACCTTGTTCCTTATTTCGCAAACCATAACTGCTCTAATTTTGCTTCGTCCAGTTTGGAACCGATCACACAGATACGTCCTGTGTATTCTGCACTTCCCTTGCGGATATCCACTTCTTCCGGAACCATGTCAAAATAAGTCCAGACACCGTCTTCACTCTCCAGCATACCTTTTGCACGCAGGATCATTCCGTAAGAATCGTCCTCTGACAGAGTTTTCAGAATCTTTTCGATCTCTTCACGGCTGTATTTACGAACGGTTTCCTTACCCCAGCTTGTAAATACCTCATCTGCGTGATGATGGTGATGATGATGTCCCTCATGGTCATGGCAGCCGCAGGTACAGCCCTCTCCATGCTCATGGTGATGCTCATGGTCATGATGATGCTAGTCATGGTCATGGTCGTGATGATGTTCATGATCCTCGTGATCGTGGTCATGGCAGCCGCAGGTGCAGCCCTCTCCATGCTCATGATGATGGTCGTGATCGTGATGATGCTCATGCTCGTCATGATCATGGTCACAACAATGATCATGCTCTTCTTCTACATGGGAAAGGTCGATCTTCATTCCTTCGATCGTATCCAGGATCTTCTGTCCACCCAGATCTTCCACCGGTGTTGTGATGATCGTAGCATCCGGATTCAGTTCACGGATCAGTTCGATGGCAGCTTCGATTTTTTCCGGTGTTGCCTTCTTTGTATCGGTACGGCTCAGGATGATCGTGCCGGCTGCTTCTACCTGATTTTTGAAGAATTCACCAAAGTTCTTCAGGTACATTTTGCATTTCAGAACATCAACAACCGTAACGGCACTGTTCAGTTTCACTTCTCCGTCTGCTTCCAGATGCAGATTTTCAACTGCATGGATAACGTCAGAAAGTTTGCCGACACCTGACGGTTCGATCACGATGCGGTCTGGGTGATATTTCTCTACCACTTCTTTCAAAGCGGTTCCGAAATCTCCTACCAGAGAACAGCAGATACAGCCGGAATTCATTTCCTTGATCTCGATTCCTGCATCTTTCAGAAATCCACCATCAATACCGATCTCGCCGAATTCGTTCTCGATCAGTACCACCTGCTGTCCTTTAAATGCATCCTGTAACAGTTTTTTGATCAGGGTCGTTTTACCTGCACCCAAAAAACCGGAAATAATATCAATCTTTACCATAATAACTTCTACATCTCCTTTATCCATTTCGTCCATCCATCGGACGACATTCTGCCCCGATTATACAACCTGATTTTGATTCTGTAAAGCAGACACCAGATTTGTCAGGCATTCAGAAGGGCATTTATTTTCTCATCTTTTTCTTCTTTTGTGATAATGCCCATCTCGAACTGCTGCTCGATTTTTTTGATCTCTTCAAAATTTTCTACTTTTTTCCTGGCAATATTCAGCTTCTGCTCATATTCTTCTTTGGAAAGAATTTCCATGGAAAGAGCCTTGTCAAGAACACCCTTTTCCTGTTCAAATGCTTCTTCCGCTTTTGTCTTTTCACGGATAAGTGCATTCTGTTTTGCTCTCTTTTCTACTTCTGCCAACTGATTTTCCAGCTCCTTTTTCTTTGCCTGATCCTGTTTGATGATCGTCAGGAAATCAGAAACATCAAATACCGGCTCCTCGTCAGATTCTTCTGCGACTTCATCTTCTTCCGGTTCTTCGGATTCTTCTTTCACTTCATCGATCGTTTCTGCTGTATCTTCTGCTTTTACTTCATCGATGGTTTCGGCAGGTGCTTCATTTTCCAGTGCTTCCGGTTCTGCTATTTCCGGTTCTGCCATTTCCGGTTCTGCTGTTTCCGGTTCTGCATCATCCATATCTGCTACAAATTCTGCATATTTCTTTCCAATCTGAAGATACTGTGCATCCATTTCTTTTTCTAATTCACGGATCTGTCTTTTCAGACTGGAGATCTCCATTGTATCCTGTACACTTGTCTCAACGACTGTTTTTACATTACTTGCTGATGCAGCAATATTTTCTCCCACATCCTGTACCTTTTTTAAAGCTTTGTCAAAAAATCCCATGATATCAACCCCTGTCTTATTGTGTGTAAATGCACATCGATCCTGCTAAGTAAATATCCTCCAAACCTACCAGAATCGCGTGCCAAGTCTCGCATACGTTTGACTTGATTTTAGAGTTCTATGTCTAATATAACACACCCCAATCATTCTAACAAGTCCAAAGGCGTACACCGTGAAAAAAAGCACGGTCAATCTTGTGGTCATCCGCAGAATCAGGTATAATAGAGACTATAAAATTTGACAGGGAGGTACTTATATGAGCAGTTATCTGAATCCTGGAAATAAAGGTTTTCGTGAAAGTTTAAACTCAGAAATCTATATAGATAAAACCGGATTGATAGAAAAAACCAATGCGGTTCTTAATACACGCCAAAAATTTCTCTGTGTCAGCCGACCAAGACGTTTTGGAAAATCAATGGCTGCTGATATGCTCGCTGCATATTATGAACGTGATGAAGATTCCTCTTCCTTATTTGCTTCCCTCAAGATCAGTAAGTCTGACTCCTATCAGAAACATTTAAACCAATACGACGTAATCAAGGTCAATATGCAAGAATTTCTCAGTATGACACACAGTATGGATGAGATGCTGTCTATGCTGCAAAAATATCTGATTTTTGACCTGACAGATCATTTTAGAGAGGTGCGTTTTCGTGACGAAAATAATTTGATTCAGGTAATGAAAGATATTTACAGTAAAAACAGATCTTCTTTCATTATTTTGATTGATGAATGGGATTGCCTGTTTCGGGAATATCAACAGGATCAGCATGCTCAGAAACAATATCTGGATTTTCTGCGAGCATGGCTCAAAGACAAAGATTATGTTGCATTGGCATATATGACCGGTATCCTGCCAATCAAAAAATATGGTTCTCATTCTGCATTAAATATGTTTACCGAATACTCCATGACAGATCCCGGTGACCTGGCAGAATACTTTGGTTTTACAGAACAGGAAGTGTCTGAGCTTTGTACAGAATATGAAATGAGTTTTGAAGAAGCCAAAACATGGTACGATGGATATCAATTGGTAATACATCAGAAATGGAAAGATGAATACTATTCTATGTACAGTCCAAAATCTGTTGTGGAAGCAATGCTTCGCCACAAATTCGGAACTTATTGGAATCAGACAGAAACTTATGAGGCGTTAAAAGTTTATATTCAGATGAATATGGATGGTTTGAAAGATGCGATAGTCGGGATGCTGGCAGGAGAGAGTATTCGGATTAATACGGGAACATTCAGTAATGATATGACTACTTTTGCTACCAGAGATGATATTCTGACTTTATTGGTGCATTTAGGATATTTGACTTATGATGGAATCTTAGAATCAGTGAGTATTCCAAACAAAGAGGTTTCCAAGGAATATGTGAATGCTATTAGTACCATGGATTGGAAGGAAGAATTTGAACGTAATATCATAAAAGAGCGAGGAGAGGGACATATGAAAAGTTTATTGATTCTCGGAGCAGGTGGCTTCGGGCAGATGGTGAAGGAAACAGCGATCCAGCTGGGGTATGAGGAGATCGTATTTCTTGACGATGCGGCGTTTGGAAAGGACGTAGTTGGAAAGTGCTGCGACTATACGGCCAAGTATGGAGAATACAAGATGGCAGTGGCGGCATTTGGGAATAATCATACGAGATTATTCTGGACAGACAAATTGCTGGAGGCAGGATATGATGTGCCATCGATTGTGCATCCGTCTGCAATTGTGAGTCCAAGTGCGGTTTTGGGACCTGGATGTTTTATTATGCAGCGCGCGGTAGTGAATACGCATACCCATGTGGATCGGGCGGCGCTTGTCAACAGCGGTGCAGTTGTGGATCATGATTCGTTGGTATGCGCCGGAGCGCATGTGGGGCTTGGAAGTGTGGTAAAAGCAAACTGTACGATCGAGCAGGAGAAGAAGGTAGAGGCAGGAGAAGTAATCTTCTCTACCAGAAGAAAGATCGAAGGTGTGGACAGCAGAGCGCTTGAGGATGCGCTGTATGCATTTGGATTCGGTCCCCAGTGCAGTTATGTAAAACCGTTCGGGGAAGGGCACATCAATGAGACGTACGCAGTATATATGCCGATGGAAGACGGCACAGAGAAGCCATTATACGTACTGCAGAGAATCAATATCAATGTGTTCAAAGAGCCTGGTAAGGTAATGGAGAATATTTTCGGAGTGACAGAGTTTCTACGGGATGTGATCCGTCGGGAAGGCGGAGATCCGGATCGTGAGACACTGGCCTACATCAAGACGAAGAGCGGGGAGACATATTTTGAGGATGATGAAGGTCAGCCATGGCGCTGTGCGAATTTTATCGCCAATTCTGTGTGCTATCAGATGGTGGAGCGTCCGGAGCAGTTTTACCAGTCAGCCAGAAGCTTTGGTCATTTTTTGAAGCAGCTGGGTGAGTATCCGGCAGAGAGTCTTTATGAGACGATCCCGAATTTCCACGACACGGTAAAACGATTTGAAGCGTTTGCACAGGCCGTAGAGCGAGATGTGAAGAACCGCGCCCGTCTGTGCCGTTCGGAGATTGAATTTGCACTGGCGAGAGAAAAAGACTGCGGAGCTCTGATGAGCAGGATGGAAGCAGGTGTTCTGCCGCTGCGTGTGACACACAATGATACAAAACTGAATAATATTTTATTTGACGCAGAGTCCGGAAAGGGATTGTGTATTATTGATCTGGATACGATCATGCCGGGACTGGCAGCCAATGATTTTGGAGATTCGATCCGTTTTGGCGCATCTACGGCGGAAGAAGATGAACGTGATCTGGACAAGGTCCATTTTGATATCAATCTGTATGAACTGTATGTGAAAGGGTATCTGGAGATGGCAAGAGATGTCCTGACACCGGAGGAGTTAGAGAGTCTTCCGTGGGGTGCAAGACTGATGACATTCGAATGCGGAATCCGGTTCCTCATGGATTTTCTGCAGGGAGATACGTATTTCAAGACCGCATATCCGGAGCACAATCTGGTCCGTGCCCGTACACAGTTCAGACTGGTGCAGGAGATGGAAGATCAGTTTGATGAAATGTGTCGGATTGTGAGAGAGTGTTAAAGGGAATCGTCATGATATTCTTTTTTTGAGGCGCGTACGAGTCTGCAGTATAGTATAATTTCAATTGCGATAATAAGAAGTAAGGCAATGCCGCCTGTGATAAGTCGTTCCATATAAGACCTTTCTGCGTTGGGATATGATTATAATATATTCGGAAATTACGCTTTTATGTATGATAATGGAAATTTTTTCTGGAAATTTTTTCTGGAAATTTGTTCAATAATACGGTTTCAGAATAAAAAAATATATGTTATACTAAAGCGGATTAAGGTCAAAGTATGTGGTTATGGGAGAATAAGTGATGGAAGAACAGATGAGAAATGATGAGATGGAGATCGATCTGATAGAATTATTTCATGTATTATTGAAAAAAGCGTGGGTGATACTTCTGTGTCTGGTCATTGGTGCTGTGACAGTCGGAGGGTATACGAAGTTGTTTGTCACACCACAGTATCAGGCGACATCTACGATTTATGTTCTTGGTAATTCGGTGAGTATGTCCGGTGTGGATCTGACACTGAGCAAGCAGCTTACTGCGGACTTTTCTGTACTGGCGAAGAGCCGTCCGGTAATGAACAAGATTGAGGAGAAGCTGAAAGCAGATTATAAGTATAAAGATTTGAATTACTCTGTGGAGCAGCTGCAGGGGATGATCACGATAGAGAATCCGTCCGGAACAAGTTTGATGAGGATGACTGCCACGAATTCAGATGCACAGCTTGCGGCAGATATTGCAAATGCGGCGGCAGATGCTGTTGCAGAGCGTATTTCAGAGGTTATGGTGATTGATAAGCCAAGTAGTGTGGAAGAGGCAGAAAAGCCAAATTATCCAGTCAGTCCGAATGTAAAGAAGAATATGATCATGGGTGGACTGATCGGAGCAGTTCTTGCAGTGGGAGTATTTACGCTATTATTCTTACTGGATGATACGATCAAGTCGGAAGAGGACGTAAGAAGATATCTGCAGCTGAATACACTGGCATCAATTCCAAAGGAAAAGAAGAGAAGACGTGCATCATCAGAGGCATAAGAGATAGAACAGGAGAGGCATTGCAGGAGGGTGTTCCGGGGAGAACATACTTGCACTGCTTCTTTTTCCATATATTAAAGAAAGGGCAAAGTCTATGAAAAAATCCAGAAAGATTCTGATTGGTATTTTAATTTGTGTGATTATTGGAAGTGTGTTTTATATCGGATACTATTATGTTACGCAGAATAAAAATGAGAAGGTTTACAAGAAACTTCAGAAAGAGGTTGTGAAACAGGAGAGCAAAGAGGAGGAACCACAGACAGAGGAGTCACATGTGGAGATCCCGATTGATTTTGCACAGCTTCAGGCTCAGAATCCGGATATTTATGCATGGATCCAGATTGACGGGACGAATATTAATTATCCCGTTGCGCAGAGTGCTACGGACAATGAGTATTATCTGAATCATACGATTGAAGGC
>OLQG01001734.1_pt1 | contig 12774 bp, 8 predicted proteins | sample 1672221 | NCBI WGS metagenome assembly OLQG01 (sample SAMEA3136660, study PRJEB25190) | human gut metagenome | biome: human gut; feature: human-associated habitat; material: faeces | place: Austria | collected 2013
TTCTACAGTATTACCATTCCACAATGGATACGAGTGAATACTAATTATGTCAAGTTCATCTGCTAGCTGTTTTAAATGCTCCCATTCGTAAACACCTTCATTGAAAGTTACAGGCTTGCCTGTTCCCTCTTTAAGTCTTCTTGCAAAACTTATAAGACGTTCAATTGGAACATTGTTTTCACCCCACTGTGGTGTGTTTTCATTCCCAACTGAAACTGCATTAATTACATCGCTGTTCTCATTTGCTATTCTGATTAATTCATCAATATTTCTATCATTACGTTCTGCACGCTGCTTTAATTCTTCTTCTGAATAATTAGTCTTGTTCCATGGACATCCCGGATTGTTAACTTCTGATATTAAACCGGGTCCTAACATTAATTGCATATCAAAACCACAATCTCTTATAACCTTGCATGTTTCTTCTGCATATCTTATAGGATCGTACATTCTTAAATATTTGAAACCTAATTCATTTAACAATGTTAAATCCTCTTTAATCTGTTCATAAGTAGGATATGTGGCTGTCTTTGGACTTTGTTCCTGCCTATATCCTGAGTAACATATTGCCCTTCCCCATTCAAACATATTTTACCTCTTTCCTTTGTTTGCAAAACTTTATTTTATAATCTAAGGGAGAAAACCTCCCACAGACATTTGTTAATCAAGTATAGCTACTATATTTACAGTATCGTTTAACTTCATTACATCCTCTTTTAATACAGTATCGCAATCGCCATATTTATTGCCGTCAATATAGATTTCCTTAACGCTATACTGTCCTACATCAAGTGCCTTGTCATTTTTGTATGTAACTGTAATATTTTTACCGTTAAACATACATGTTGCTGAAGCTTTACCATTTTCAAACTGTTCTTTTAAAAGCTGTGGTTTTAATTTAAGGGCACCATATTTACCTTTTACACCGTACATTTCATTAAGAACTGTAAGAAGCATCCAGCTTGCCGCACCTGTAAGATAATGGTACATTCCACGGCCTCTCTGACTTACATATTCAGGGATTCCCGGATAAATACCACTCTTTGAATAGTTATCGCAATGTTTAAATAAGCTGTTTATAACCTTATATCCTTCTTTTGCATAACCTCTATGATAAAGTGAGTTAGCATACATAGTTGCCATATGTGAGAACACTGCTCCGTTCTCCTTGTGGCCAAAAGCAAAACCAAATAATCTTCCAAGGTCTGTTTTTACTTCCTTAAAATCTGTATTTAATCTGTATCCGCCAATGGCTTCATCATAAAGATACTTGTCCGCTGATTTTGCAATTGCTACAACCTGTTCGTCTGTTGCCACGTCAGCCATTACTGTAAATACCTGACCTGTCAACATCATTCTGATACCTGTAGGGAAATCTCCCTCAACAGCATTCCCACTATTATCATAGTAACCGTTAAACCAACCATCTCCATCTTTGTCAGTTGTCCATTCAGTAGTTCTGATATGTTCTCCAATCCAGTCACCCATACTGTCAAGAATACTGCAAAGTTCATCACATCTTACATTAACTTTTTCACCACTGATTGTATGTTTTACTGTTTCGCAATATGCGTCAAGTACCTGTTTCTTTTCATCTATTCTGTCAAATACTGTTTTGTCTACATTTAATAATATAAGTAATTCTTTTGCAAGAAGTACTGTTTCATTGCCTGTCTTTTCTGCATAAGCCTTAATGTCTTTTGCAAGATTCTTAAGGTTTCCGCCATATAAAGCTGTAAATGCAACACTTTCGCCACGCTTAGCTGCCATGTCAAGTCCGTCATTCCAGTCAGCACCACGAAGTCTTATATGATTATGTTCACCAACATCATAGAATGCTGTCAAATGCTGAATTAACATATGTTCAAGAACTGTTCCTGCATATACTTCATTATTTTCTGCAAGCTGTTTGTTGCCCTGTTCGTCGTTCCAAATCATATCTTTTTCTTCGCCACGGCAAACCTGTGGATCTTTAAAATACGAGTTTTCTTCAACTAAAAATTCAACATCACCTGTCTGCTGCATATACAATTCTGTTGTAAGATATGGCCAAGCACCGTGGTCCATCCAAACTCTTGTAATATTATTTCTGTCCGCAATAAATTCTCCCTGCTTAGAACCGATAATTGTGGCATTTGTTCCATCAAATCTTACTCCGCCAAAGTTATCAATAAGCATCTGTCTAACCTGTTCAGGCTCCATAATAAGAAGTGCAAGACAGTCTTGCCAAAGGTCTCTCCATCCACGACCGCCTTTTCCGTAATCATGATGTGGAAGGAATGAACATCCGTAAATTCTTCTAAGCATTGGCTGGAAGTTAACCCAATGCATCCAGTTATCAAAATTCTTGTCTGCTGAATTATAACTTACGTTAATCTTATCCTGCCAGTAATTCTTTGTTTCTTCTAAATATTTATCAAAAACATCTACGTCAATATATTTATTTCCAATACTTTCAAGCTCTTCCTTAGAAGTACCATATTCTAAAGCTATAACATAACTTCTTGATTCTCCCGGCTTTAATTCACAATCATTAAAACGAATAGCTGCAACTGTTTCGTAACCGTCTACTTCCTGTCCCTCTGTATATGGAAGTGGCTTATTCTTTGCAACATAATATGGGTTTTCAAAATTTCCACCCTCACCAATAAACTCCTCTGTTACAGGACAGAAGCTAAATGGTGACTCCATTTTTCCGTTAATCATTTCCTTTGCAAGGGCACCATAGAAAACAGTATTCTTGTTATGTCCTCTTTCATCAAATGTAAGAGTCGGATAAATCATAATACCGTCTTTAATAGTAAACGTTCTGTGAAGTAATGATGTTACATGCCTGTGGTCTCTAATATTTGATGCAGAACGTGCATACATTGGAATTGCAACTGTTGATGTAATCTTCTGTGTTGTATCTGCAGTATTTGTGATTGTTACTTTTGTTAGCTCAACCTTGTCCTGTGTATATGGTACAAAAGTAGTTAATTCTGCTTTTAATCCCATTTCATCGGTCTGTCTTTCAACCTTATGCCACATAATACCTGCTGTAAGCTTTACCTGCTCCTTGTCATCATCAAAAAGCTTAGCCTGCTGCTTAGCAGAACGTCCTGTGGCTGACCAGGCACCTTTTCCATCAACATAAACCCAAAAATTTCTTGTTGACTTGTTATTATGTAAGTTTTCACTGCTTACCGGTTCCAATAAAAATGTATTCTGGTCCAGCTTAATATCTCCACCTAAGTCAGGTGTAATAGCACTCATCATTCCTGCTTCATTAGCCAATGGAAAATACATATAACTTGTAAGATCCGGATTGTCTAATGTAAATGTTCCCCTCTTATCTAAATACTTTAATTCACTCATTTAATTCTCCTAACTTTCCTTTTACTAAATTTAAGTTAAGCCTCTGCTTTAATACAATAATAGCAGATAATATATTCAGTTACAATAAGAAATTGAAACGTTTCAGGTATTTTGTTTTCAGAAGAAAAGCCCTGACTACATAGTAGCCGGGGCTTTTCTTGAAACTGTTTTTAAAAGTTTCCTTTAAAGTTGCAATTTTTATTTAAAATAAACTGTAATATTATTTATTTTACCATCTCTAACTGCTTCAGCCATTTCTCCAACAATCTTGTTTTCTGTTGAAACTGTTTCTCCATTAATTTCAACTCTGTCTACAACTGCTGCGTCGTCGCCAAATGTATTCTTACCTGTTTCATTTACATAAGTAATGTCACAAGATGAAAGTAATCTGAATGTTACCTTTCCTTCATCAAATAACCAGTTTGAAAGCTTTGGTGTAAAGTTAAGAACAAGCTTGCCATCTTCATATGTAAATACTTTTCCCCCCATAAACATTTCAATCCAGATTGAAAGCATTTCTGTTGTTGAACCTGAAAGTCTTGCAACAAATCCTCTACCATGAATGTCCGGATTTGGATTTACGCTTGAAGCTATAAATGACGAATTTTCAAGTGTACTTCTTCCATACATATTTGGATCAAGGAATGGAATAAGTGCTCTTGTAATTGTATCATAGAATTCAGGGCAAATTCCTGCTCTAATCATTGAAAGAATGTACTTATATTCCATATGAAGGAATACGTTTTCTCTTTCCTGCCATCCAGGTGTAAATGCTCTACAACGTCCTGCTTCCATTGAACATCCTTCAATAGATGCTGATGTTTTGTACATTGCTAATTTTTCATCATAAAGACCTGTCTTCTTAACATTGTTGTACATTTCTCTAGCTGTTTCTTCATTTACATTTCCCATCATTCTTGCAGGTCCTTCAAGGAAATATGGAAGAGCAACTGTCTTAAATTCTTTTACAACTGCTTTCTGTAATCCATAATGGCTCATTACAGGATTTCCATTTTCATCAACTACAGGTTCGAAATCAACTGCTTCATGTGTAAAGTATGTTGGAACAAGACCATTTCCCATTTCAACTGCCTTTTCGATACCCTTATCAATCTTAGCTGCAAAAGCGCTGAATACTTCATTGATATAGTCTTTTGAAACTTCTGTTTCTTCACCGCTTAAGTATAACTTAACGCTTTCTCTGTAGTTTTCTCTGATAGTAGCAACTTCATCCCAGTATTCAAAGTCTGAAACCTGTCCGTTGTTGTACTTGTCTAAAACTGCCTTAACATCATCTAAGTATTTTGCAATTTCGGCAGGCATAACAACTGTTTCGCTACCATTAAAGTTATCAGTAATAAACTTGATTAATCTCTTTAATTCAAATGTTTCAGGTGTACCTGAGCCAAATAATCCAGGAAGTCCGTTCATGGCATCATTCCATCCCGGCTTTCCACCTTCCATTTCAACACCCATACCATCCACATCTAACTGTGCGAATTTGCTAAGTGCCAATGTAATCATTTTAACTGCAAGAGTTGTGTTATAAATCTTTTCATCAGGAGTCTTTAACCAGTTAGTCGCCCACTTGTTAAATCCTGGTCTTGCAAGTTTAGCCTCATCTTCAACTTCCATACCATACTGACGAACAGCACCCTTCTTGTTGATTACATATTTTTCTGATCTAGGAACAACATAAGCTACGCTATCATAGAACTTGTATGTATTATCCTTAAATACTAATTCATCTAATTTGTCTGGGAAAATAGATAAGTAGTTATCTACTAAATCCATGTTGTAATCCCAGTGGTCACTCCAGTAGCCTTCAGCAAAACCTGCTTCAATGTTCTGGTCGCAATCATTAAGAATGTTTGCGATAAAGTCACCATCATCTACTTTTAATTCTAACTGAAGTTTTGCAATAGTATTAGAAATCTGTCCCGGTGTAAATTTACCTGCAACAATGTTCTGAATTGCTGTAGCATCACCTGAAATGCTATCAGCTACATATGCCTTAACTTCATCTTCTTTTCCTTCTTTTATATTGAAAAGACTTGGACGAACCTCTAATGGGTTGTATCCGTCAGCCTGAATTAAGCTAAAGAATGTTTTAACATTAAATTCTCCAACGTCCTTATTAAAGAATACGTCATTTCTTCTATTCTGTGAAACATCACGGAAGTTACCATTACCCTGTGAATAATATTCAGCGGCAATTGAGAAGAAGTTGTAATCTCTTTCAGGATCACCGTGTTTACGGCTAAATAAATGTATAATAGACTTGTTTCCATCTTTGTTAAGTACATATGGATAACCACCTCTTAAGAAGTTATCTAAGTAACACTGTTCAATGTATTGGTCAAACTTTCCTGCTGCTGTATGTGTCTTAACATCAGATGTAAAACTGTCTACCAATTCTTCTGCTTCTACAAATTTATTTGCAAGGTAATCCTTTCCACAGAATGTATCAAGTTTTGCATTAATCTGTTCTGTTGAACCTGCAAAGCCCATCATTGTGTCAAAAGCTAATTCCTTGCCTGGTTCAACAACTTCCTTAAATGGAGTAAATCCACATGGAACCTTGTTAGCAAAGCACTGTTCTTTAGAAAGAACACCTTCAATTGAACCATCAATAAAGTTAACAGGTGTCATTAATGATAAATCATATCCAAATACTGTATCTACATCATAGATTACATCCTGTAACTTTCCATCTCTTACTGTTAAATAGTAATATCCACCCTCAACATCAGATACTTCTGCTGAATCCTTTGTTGATGCTCTAAGTGTATAATATGGAACCTTGTTTTCAAGATTTCTAATATCTGCCCAACTCTTAAATAAGTTTGACATTTCTTTAAACTCGCCGTTAGCGATACCATATGTAATAATTTTTGGAAGGCCGTCAATTACCTGAACTTCTTTAGCACTGTCTCCAATGTTCTTTACAGATACCTGTCTTACAAGTGCTCCTATGCTTTCATTTGGTAAAACATAGTAATTAACTGTAACTTCTATTCCATACTTTTCGTTTGTTTCAATTATCTTAAAACTGTTCTTATTCATTCTCATCTGACGTTTTGCTTCTTTTTCATAAGTGAAAAATGGCTCATAATATTCTCCGTCAATGTTCTAAAACCTTTTACCTGAGTATTTTCAAATGCTGTGTTAGCTGAATTAAATTCCATAATGGCATTACCCTTATTGTCAATACCAAAACTGTTCATTCCCTGACCTCTGTTAGTGTAGAATGTCCAAAGTGGAATTCCCTTAACTCCTGCAAGACCTGGTAAAAAACTGGAAAAAGCCGGCTTTCTGTCATAATCATCTATAACAAAAGTCTGTCCTTCAAGTCTATAACTTTCCATTATATTCCTCCTTTAGTTGTACAACTGCGTTACCAACTGAATAATTTTAACCTTTTTTATTATTAATATTTATTATTATTTGCGTTCCTTATGCTTTCCACATGAGCTTCTGTAAACCATTGTTGGTGACAACTTAGTTACTGTACCACTTTTGTCTCCCTCACTGTTTAACAATCTGAATAACTCATTTGCACTGGCACTACCCATTTCGACAATTGGACTGTGAACTGTTGTAAGTGGGACTCCATAATACGCACTTAAAGTACTATCATCATATCCGATAACACTTACATCTTCAGGAACCTTAATTCCAACGTCCTGTAATGCCTGAATACATCCCCATGCCATTTCATCATTGGCACAAAACATAGCATCAGGAAGTTTGATTCCACTTGATAACATTGAACGCATTTCACTATATGCTAATGCTTCTTCGTAATATCCTCTTAAAATTATGTCTTCATCAATTGGAAGATTATTTTTTTCCATCATTTCCTTATATCCCTGGAAACGGTGCTTATCATCTCCTGTTTCATTTCCGTGAATATATCCGATTCGCTTATGACCAAGTTTGATTAAATGGTCAACTGCCATTGTTGCCCCAAGCTTATCATCAACTAATACACCTGAAATGTTTTTGTCTTTACTATCTCTGTCAATAAATACCATTGGAATATTGACTGTTGCGATTCTTTTTACATAATCACCTGTCAAATCTTCATGATAAATAATGGCTCCTGCTACACCTGATGCAACAATCATTCTATAAATTTCATCCGGTGAATTATCATTGCTTACGTAAATATTAAGCATATAATTATTTAATTTACACTGTAAATGAATCGCCTGTGTTAATACGTTATAGAAATCACCCTGTAAACTTGTTACAAAAAGTCCTATAGTATTTTTTCTATTAGATTTTAATAATTTGGCATTTATGTTAGGTATATAATGCAGTTTTTCAACAGCTTCTAAAACTTTCTGCTTTGTTTCTTCACTAACAATGTCACCATTGTTAAATACATTTGATACTGTTGAAATTGCTACACCTGCTTCTCGTGCAACATCTTTAATTGTAACCATACAATATTCCTCCCTAGTTGCTTAACCCTTTTTCAATCTTGTTTAAATTCTATTCTCAAATCAATTTCTGATTTGAAATTTTTTTCAATTTTCCTTCAAATTTCTGCTAAACGTTTCAAGCATTTAGTATTTTTAGGCAGGTCACCCAACAGGATGACCTGCCTGATTTTTTCTATCCTTCTTATTAGATTTCTACTGGTAAACTCTTACATAATCAACATAGTAGTAATCTTCCCATGTTGTAACACCGTTTACAGTTCCCTTGTTTGTCCATCCATCTGTTGAAACCTCACCTGCAGCATTTCCACCTACTGCACAGTTTAAAATAAAGAAGAATGGATGATCAAATGCCCAACACTGATCATAAATGCTTGCGTCGTACATTGATGGATCATATAATCCCTTGTTTACTCCGTCAACTGTAAACTGAATATATTTGTCTGTCCAGATAATTCCATAAGTATGATATGTCTCAGCACTCTTAGCCTGTGTTAAACCTGTTGCATAGTTTTTATTACCATGTGACCATGACTGGTTGTTGAATCTTTCGCAATGGATAGTCTGTGGAACTCCACCTGACATAGCTTCCATAATGTCGATTTCGCCATCATATGGCCAACCTCTCTGGTCACCTGTACCATCGCCTAACATCCAACCTGCTGACCATGTTCCTTTTCCACCAGCTGCCTTAGCTCTGATTTCCATCTTACCATACTTAAATGTTTTCTTATTCTTTGTAATAATTCTTGTTGAAGTTACCTTTGATGGAGCGTTGTTACCATTCTTCCATTCCATTCTTGGAATGATAACAAGATTACCGTTTTCTACTTTAGCGTTATCTCCTGCTGTGTAAGTCTGCCATTCCTGATTACCCCAACCGCCATCGCCTGTACCTGTCTCATAAGTCCAGTTATTCATGTCAAGTGATGAACCATTAAATTCATCAGACCATACTAATTTCCAAACCTTAACTGATACAGCCTTTGAATATTTCTTTGAAGTAATTGTTTTCTTTCCTGATTTTCCAAAAGCCTTAACTTTGAAATATGTTGTTCCTGATGCAAGATTCTTAATTGTTGCTGAAGTCTTCTTTGCACCCTTTACTGTTGCTACTTTCTTAAATCCGCTGTTAGCGTTTGTTGATTTGTATACATAGTATCCTTTTACGCCTTTTACCTTTTTCCAAGTAACCTTTGCTGTTGTTCCTGATAAAGTAGCTGCTTTAATTGTTACATTTTTAGGTACTACTGTAACTTTAGAATTCTTTGAACTGCTTCCTACTGTGATTTTGATTTTACATGTACCAATGCCTTTTGCTTTTACAACACCCTTACTACTAACTGTAGCAACCTTTTTGTTGCTTGTTTTAAACTTAGCACCTTTCTGCTTTAAGTAAATCTTTTCAGATTTACCAATAGTTAAAGTAATCTTCTTTCCTGAGTAAATTGTAACAGCCGCATTTGCATCTGTACTTGGTGTAATAGTTACAAGAGTAACAACCATAGCCACAACAAGAAAAGCTGAAACTAATTTCTTAAATCCTTTCATTGTTTCCTCCTTTTTTAATAAACATCACGTTCTTTATATATTGGAACCTGCATTGCAGGTTCCTAATATTTTTATTCTCCGGTAATACCTGTATTTTCAATACCCTGAATGAACTGTTTCTGTACTACCATGTACAATGCCAACAATGGAGCAATTGAAATAAGTGTTGCTGCCATTCGGTTTGCTTCGTTTATTACGTTACCTGTAGCCCCTGTTGAACCATTATCGAATAATGCAAGTTTTGCAGGTACAAGAGTTAATGCATCACCAAGCATTGTGTTTGTTGTATATGTTTCATTCCAGTTAAATACGAATGAAAACAGGAATACAACAAGTATTGTTGAAATTGATAATCTAACTGCAATATGATAGAAAACTCTAAATGAACCGGCACCGTCAATCATGGCTGCTTCATCTAATGACTTAGGTATCATATTAAAGAAGTTAAACGCAATCAAAATTAACATTGTTGAATATGTTCCCTGTCCTAATAATGACATTAGGAACTGTGGAATAATTGTTCCAATAACCTTAAATCCTACAATAGATTCAATTTCCGTAAATACCATAATTCTTGGGATTGTAAGAAGTGGTATTGGTAAAATAAATGCTAAGATTAACATTATGTACCAGAAATTACGTCCCTTAAATGAATATCTTGATAATGCAAAACCTGTTGTAAGTGATACTGCTGTCTGAGCTAATGCCAACAATGCTGAAAACCAGATTGAGTTAAACAATGAGCCAGGCATTTCAAGAGTTTTTATTGCGTTTTTAAAGTTACTAAGTGTAGCATGCTTTGCAATCCATGTTACAGAAGGATCAATTAAGTCTTTAGAAGTCATAATTGCCTTTGAAATCATCTCAAATATTGGCTGTAAAAATACGAATCCAATACAGATAAGCAAAAAGTAAATTGCCACTTTTGCAATAATATTTACTGCCTTTAATCTCTTTAATTTGGCAAAGTTGATTTTCTTTACTGCTGACAAATCAATTTTCTTTGCACTGCTATCTTTATTTGCCATATAACTTTGCCTCCTTCTTCTGATGTCTTGCCTGTGAAGCTAATCTCTTCTTCTGCTGCTTTTCCAGCTTCTTTAATTTCTTTTCCTGCTTCTGTCTTGCCTTAATGTCCTTAGGTTTTCTATCCCTGAATATGAGGAATACAATTCCTATCATTACAAGAGCTAACAGGCTGTAAATCCATGCGTATGTAGCTGCGAAACCAAGTCCTGAACTTGTTTCACCTGTCTTTTCTTCGATTAACTTGTATACAGGGTTAATTGAATCATACATACCTAACTGAATTACTGTAAATACTGTGATAATTAATCCAACCTGCTTAATCATTGGAATTGTTATCTTCCACATAATCTGCCATGCATTGGCTGAATCAATCTTTGCTGCTTCATAAATACTTGGGTTAATCTTTTGTAAACCATTGATAAATAATACAATTGGGATACCTGTAAACCAAAGTATAATTGAAAGCTGATCAAATATTCCTGCAAGTCCATTTGCTAATGCAGGTGAGTAACTGTCAATAATCTGCATTATGAAAATATTTGAATAAGCGTTAGTCTGCTGTGTTACTGCCGCAATTTTTTCTGCTGCCTGATCTCCTGCATTCTGTACAGTTAATAACTGTGACATTACAGGACCTGACATGATAATAACCGGCAGGAAGTAGATAGTTCTTAAAATTCCTTTACCTACATTAATCTTGCAAAGTAAGTAAGCAATAATGAATGATAAAACTACTACTATAAATGTGTAAGGTATAATCATCTTAATGTATGAAAGTAATGCAGGTAAGAATTCCTGGTTACCAACAAATGCATTAATGTAATTGCTTAAACCTATAAACTCAATCTTGTAACCCCAGTTAGTTGAAGCTACAGATGTAAAGCTTAAATAAATTGTAAATACGAACGGGAACAATGTAAAAGCACAAAAACCTAAAATCCAAGGTGCCATAAACATGTAACCTGATCTATTCTGTCTCTGCTGATAAGTTCTCATTTTTTTCTTTTTAGGTGCTTTTGTTTCCTTTTTCTTTGTAGTATTGGAAGTTTTTGCTGTTTCTACTTTTTCTTCTTTAACTTCTTCTGAAGTTACTTTTGTATTTTCAGCCATTACTTAACACCTCCTTCTACTACTGCTGCGCTGTTTGCTGCAACGCTTGTACCATTAACCTGAATTTCATCAGATGTATAGTTTATAATAATTGTCTTCACATCTCCATCCTTTGAATACTGGTTTGCAATTATACCACCATCTGTTTCATTACCATTAGCATCTTTTGATGCTGAAGTTAATTCTTTTCCATCCCAGCTATAAACTGTTCTGCTATCCCAGTTATAATTAATAACCTGTGACAATGGTGTATTAACTGTATTGTAAATAGTATTTACTAATTCCTCATACTGTCCAAACTCTGTTGAATAGTAATCTGATGAAGTTGTTGAACCTAATAAGTATGATGGTTTCTGTGTTAAGACAAATGATGGTGAAATGTTGTAATCAATCATTCTTAACATATCTGTCTGTGCATAGAATGAGAAGTTAGCATATGGTGCATAAACTTCCATTGTTCCATTAAGTACCATCTGTAAGAAAGGAACTGTATCTGTTTCATATACATACTGTGATGTCCCTACAGGTGACTGTAAGTAACGGTCTATTTCCATAAGTACTTGTTAGGATTTACAAGGTTTGTCTTTGTTCCGTTCTTCTGAATCTTTGAAATAGCATCCTGATAAAGCTTTACAGTATTCTGAACTGTTGTCTTATTGTCATCACTCTTATAATGGCTTAAAAGAATGTTTGATGCTCCGTCAATTGTAAATGAACCGCTTAAGTCTCCTAAATCTTCATACAAATCTGTAATCCACTGTGCTGTCTTAGCAGGTGTTGCATATCCGTATTCTGTAACAGGAACGTTCTTTGGAAGAACTTCTGACTTATCTACTGAGAGATACTGTGAGTTAATATGCTTTGCTGCAGTTCCATAATAATTAACCATTGTTTCGTTTATTGATGAGAACTCTCTTGAAAATGAAATATCAATTCCCTTTTTAGCGAATTCTGACATTAAACTCTTAAATTCGTTCTTCTTTCCAACTGAACTTGAGAACTTAGTGCTGTTAGGTTTTGATAATGTTTCTCCACCTCTCTGCCATCCTATAAGTCCTGTGTTAATATTTTCAATACCATCTTTGTTAAGCTGGTTTAAAATATTCTTAACATCTGATGCTGAAGTAACTTCAACTTCCTGTGTTGAGAATACACCTTTCTTTGAATCTGACATAAGGAAGTCAATTCTAATAGGAATATTCTTTTCATCAACTGTCTTTTCAGTTAAAACTCCTTCATCAATTAAATGCTGTCTGTATGCCTTAGCCATACCTGTGTA
>OLQG01001736.1_pt1 | contig 12756 bp, 4 predicted proteins | sample 1672221 | NCBI WGS metagenome assembly OLQG01 (sample SAMEA3136660, study PRJEB25190) | human gut metagenome | biome: human gut; feature: human-associated habitat; material: faeces | place: Austria | collected 2013
CGGCGAAGAAACGCCGTTCCTCCCTCCGCAAATGGAGTATCTATCCCTGTTATGAGAGTTTAGAAAGCTGGGTAAGGATTTCCTTCACACCCTCCCATAACTGTTCCTGCCGCTGGGATATATCCTCCAGATCGGCATCATAAACCCTCCCTGTCTCATGCACTTTGCGGGTCAGCTGATTCAAGTTATTGCTGCTTCGGCGCATCAGGGAGACCAGCTCCTTCAGCTCCGGCAGATCCAGCTTGACCACATATCCATCCAGTGCCATTTTCCGCAGATAAGCACTCAAATTTTCTGTCCCGTATTGCTGCATCTTTTGATGGATCAGCTCCAGTTCCTCTGCGGACACCCAAAACAAAACCGGAACATCCCGCTTACGCTTTGCCATGGTTATCGTTCCGGCTCCCGTTTCTTCGGGGCGGCAGGCTTGTGGGCAGGCAGCTCCTGTTTGAGCTTATCCCGTACTGAGGGGCGAGACGGTTGCAGTTTTTCTCCCTGAGTACGACTGTGCTGCTGTTCTTCTCGCACCAGATCAATAAAACCATCCAGCACAGCAGGATGGCTGTTTAAGGCATAACCACAACGGACAGTTTCGGGATTATCGTTGGGAATGGTCTTAGCCCATTCTTTGTTGCGTCGGGAGTAGCGCCCATCCCAGTCCTGAAGCTGGACGGTGTTGGCAAGAACCATAGCCACACGCTCCATGCCATAGGTCTCGATCACACCCTTTGCCGCATCGTGGCTGAGATACATTCCGTCGAAGTGTTCCCGCACCGCCGCTTCAATGGACTCCTTGCATTGGAGATTTGCATTGTTGGAAGCTCGGTACTGCTCCAGTTCCCCATGTTCTCTCGCATAGGCGGCAGAGTGGGGATAGACCGGTATTGTTCGCAGTTCCTCTTTGGCTCTGCACACATCGTCGGCTCGGCTTTCAATGCTGTCCCGGATCACATCCATATAGCCAGTCTCCAGCTTTTCAAAATAGCGGTACACATCCGCCAGCGGCGAGGGAGATTCCAAAAGTGCCTGGGCCTGGGCGTCGGTCAGCTCCAGTTCCTCCATTGCCATCACGATGTCCTCGCGGATGGTGTACTCATAGGCATGGTTTAAGACTTCTTCCGGGGGCTGGCTTTTCAGCCAGTCCCGGAACTTGTCCTGTTCAGCAGTCATCTTTTCATAAAGGGCTGTATTCAAATCGTTGGTATTCATGTTATCGCACCTCCTCATGCTGTTTTGGTTTCTTGTCTGTACTGCGGGCCGGCACCGGGCGCTTCAGGCTGTCCAACACCGAAGTCCGTGTGCTTTTGGCAACAACAGCCTCGGCGTGTGCCTGTCCCTTTCCGTCGATGTTGAGCAGGGTATCCAGCTCCACCAGACGGGCGTTTTTGCTTCTCAGTTCTTCTTCATAAAGGAATGGCTTTCCGACTTCCTCCTTTGCGGCAGCCTGCTGCTGATAGAGGTTATCCAGCTGGGCCTTTGCCGCCTCCAGACGCTGGGGCATCTGGGCGAGGGCATTGTCGATACGGGTAAGATTTCCGCGAGGGTCTGTACCAAGGGTTGCCCGGTGGGTCATCTGTCCTTTCAGCAGGAGCGTATATTCCTGTTTCCAAGCGGAAAATTCCACGGACATGGCATAGCCCCGGTAGCTGCCGATCTGCACCGGATCGGAGGTTTTGACCTCCTTGCAGGCATCCAAAAGGGCTGCACCGGCGTTCTCCTTATCGGTCAGCAGGTCTCCACGGATCTCCATACCAGCAAAACCGTCCTCCGGGTGCGGGTGAGCTGCCAAAACCTCCAGGTCAGATTCAAAGCCCTTGATAAAGCCCTTGTGCTTTTCAATCTCCTCCGGGAAGTATTTGAGCAGCTGGTCCTCCAGACGATATTGCTTGCTCTGGTGGTCGGCTTTCATCAGCTTCAGGCGGGATACCTCCACATCCAAATCCATACGCTCTTTGATACGGGGATCTCCGGCACACAGAGCCTTGATCTCGGCAAAACTGAGGGCGGTTTCATCCACATCATCGCAGGAGCGCACCGGCGATTTAGAAGTCATGATCTGGCTGATAAATTTCTGCTTGTTCTCCACCGTCTGCCACAGATAGGCATCAAAAGTCCCCTCGGTGACATAACGGTACACATGAACCAAAGGGTTGCTATTGCCCTGGCGCTCGATACGCCCCTTTCTCTGGGCAAGGTCTCCCGGTCTCCACGGGCAATCCAGGTCATGAAGTGCCACCAGACGGTCCTGCACATTGGTGCCTGCGCCCATCTTGGCGGTGCTGCCCATAAGCACACGCACCTGACCGGTACGGACTTTAGAGAACAGCTCCTTTTTCCGCACTTCGGTGTTAGCTTCATGGATAAAAGCGATCTGGTCGGCAGGCATCCCCTGGGCAATGAGTTTCTGACGAATATCGTCATATACCGTAAAGGCCGGTTCCTGCTCCGTCAGAGGCACAGCGTCTTCCAGTGCGTGAAGCAGTGGATTATCCAGCGTTTTCGCCGCCTTGCTTGCAGGAGCTTTTGCCTGCGGGGTAGAAATGTCGCAGAATACCAGCTGGGTTAATTTATCAGCTTCGCCATCCCGCCAGATCTGCATGATGTTCTCTACGCACTGATTGACCTTTGTGCCGGGTTCGTCCGGCAGCATCTGGTTGACGATCCTCTGGTCCAGCCCCAGCTTGCGGCCATCCGAGGTAATCTTGAGCATATTGTCCTGAGACGGATCAACGGTTCCGCTGTGTACCAGCGATGCGCGCTCCAAAAGGGCCTTGACCATTTCCTGCTGATGTTCGGTAGGCTGCGCCACGATGTTGTGGTATTCCACTTCCGGGGTAGGCAGATTCAGCTGGTCGGCAGTCTTAATGTCGGCCACTTCTTTGAACAGGTTCATCAGCTCCGGCAGGTTAAAGAACTTGCTGAATCTCGTTCTTGCCCGGTAGCCGGTGCCTTCCGGTGCCAGCTCCAATGCTGTGACGGTCTCCCCAAATCGGGAAGCCCAGCAGTCGAAGTGGGTCATGTTCAGTTCTTGCAGGCGTTCGTACTGAAGGTAACGCTGCATGGTGTAAAGCTCAGTCATGGAGTTGCTGACCGGGGTGCCGGTGGCAAAGATCACGCCACGGTTTCCGGTGATCTCATCCATATAGCGGCACTTGGCAAACATATCGGAGGATTTCTGCGCGTCCGATGTGGATAACCCTGCCACATTCCTCATTTTTGTGTATAGAAACAGGTTTTTATAGTTGTGGGCCTCATCCACAAACAAACGGTCCACACCCAGCTGCTCAAAAGTTACCACATCGTCTTTTCGCCCCTCGGCTTGCAGCTTTTCCAGTCTGGCTTCCAGAGATTTTCTGGTACGCTCCAGCTGCTTGACCGTGAAACGCTCGCCGCCGCTGGCCTGCACCTCTGCGATGCCCTCGGTGATCTCGTCGATCTGCTCATAGAGAAGCCGTTCCTGACGCTCCCGGCTGATGGGGATACGCTCAAACTGGCTGTGTCCCATGATGATGGCGTCGTAGTCACCGGTCGCAATACGGGCACAGAACTTTTTGCGGTTATGGGTCTCAAAGTCCTTTTTGGTGGTAACTAAGATGTTGGCGGAAGGATAGAGGCGCAGAAACTCCGACGCCCACTGCTCGGTCAGGTGGTTTGGAACCACAAAGAGAGATTTCTGGCACAGTCCCAGGCGTTTGGCTTCCATAGCAGCGGCCACCATCTCAAAAGTTTTGCCCGCTCCCACCTCATGTGCCAGCAGGGTATTTCCTCCGTACAGCACATGGGCGATAGCGCTTTTCTGGTGTTCCCGCAGGGTAATGGCTGGGTTCATGCCGCCAAAAGTGATATGGCTGCCATCATACTCACGGGGACGGGTAGAGTTCATTTCTTCGTTGTACTGGCGCACCAAAGTCTGGCGGCGCTCCGGGTCTCTCCAGATCCAGTCCCTAAAGGCTTCCCGGATCGCCTGCTGTTTTTGAGCGGCCAGGGTGGTCTCCTTGGCATTCAGCACACGGCGCTCTTTTCCGTCTGCGTCCTCTATGGTGTCATAGATACGGACATCCCGCAGGTTTAAGGAATCCTCCAGAATCTTGTAGGCATTGGCACGGCTGGTTCCGTAGGTGGTGTAGGCTGCCACATCGTTGTAGGATACGGAAGATTTCCCCTTGATCTGCCATTCAGCGGTAAAGGACGAATAGTTGACCTCGATACTGCGCTGGAGATAAAACGGAGTGTTGAAGGTCTCGTACATAAACTGCTGGATGTACTCTTTGTCGATCCAGGTAGCGCCCAGACGCACCTCGATCTCCGACGCATCCAGGTCTTTGGGCTGGGCGGCGGTAAGGGCTTCCACATTGACTGCAAAAGAAGGGTCCTGCTGTGCCGCCCGCTGCGCCTGACGCAGTTTGCGGCGTACATTGCCGGAAAGGTATTCATCAGCAGTCACATAATGGGGTGTGCCGTCCTGTTCCAGCTGTCCCGGCACACGGAAGATCACGCCTTGCAGTTCTCCGGCCAGTGCTTCTTTTGTTTTTCCGGTAAGCCGACTCATATAGCTCATATCTACGCAGGCTTTTTCCGAGATGGACACCGCCAGTGCTTCGCTTGCCGTATCCACAGTAGCCACTGCCTGATGGGGCTTGATTGTTCGTTTGGTGAACATATCCGCCTTACGTTCCAGTTTCCCGTCCTCGTCGATGACTTCCAGCGCGCAGAGCAGATAGTAGCTGGAATCATCGGCAAAGGCCAGTCGGTTCGCCCGGTCATTGATAAGACCATATTTTGCGGAAAAGCTGTCATAGAGCCGGTTCAGTTCCGACTGCTTCTCCCGAATGGTGCTGTCCGGAACCGCTGCATCCATCTGAAGGTCGATCAGTTCCTGCACACAATCACGCAGTCCCACAAGACCTTTCACGCGAGCTTCTGCGGTGGCGTTGAGGTCAGGGCGCACCATACGGCTGTTTTCCCGGTAGTACACCTGCCCGTCTACAATGGCATAGGAATAGTTCTTCACATTGGGGTCGGCAGGAATGGAGGTGTCAATGGCTTCGCCTTCGCCAAGCTCCGGCAGCTCTGCCTCCTGATAAGTGCCATGAATATACTTCACTGCATCATGCAGCTGGTCGGAAAGCTCCAGTCCCTCGATAGGGTTCACGGTGTAGTCCATACCATGAGCAGTGCTTACCGGCTCCTGTCTGCCCAGCACCATTTCCGGGTGGTCGATAAAATACCGGTTGATGGCAAACCCGTCCTCCGTCTGTCCGGTCTGGGTCCATTCCGGCACGATGTCCAGCGGGCGATCCCGCTTTTGGAGGAAGATGATGTCCGATACCACCTCGGCACCGGCATTCTTTTTGAACGCGTCATTAGGCAGACGGATAGCTCCCAGCAGCTCGGCACGCTGGGCAAGATAGCGGCGCACGGTGGAATCCTTGGCGTCCATGGTATAGCGGGAGGTTACAAAAGCCACCACGCCGCCGGGGCGCACCTGGTCCAGTGCTTTGGCGAAAAAGTAGTTGTGAATACTGAAATTCAGCTTGTTGTAGGCTTTGTCATTGACCTGATACTGACCGAAAGGTACATTGCCGATGGCAAGGTCAAAGAAGTCACGCCTGTCGGTGGTCTCAAAGCCGCCTACTGTGATGTCCGCCTTGGGATAGAGCTGCTTTGCGATGCGCCCGGAAACAGGGTCCAGCTCCACGCCGTACAGACGGCTGTTTCGCATTTCCTCCGGCAGCATACCGAAGAAATTGCCCACACCCATAGACGGCTCCAAAATATTTCCGGTCTCAAATCCCATACGGCCCACCGCTTCATAGATGGCCTGAATGACCGTAGGGCTGGTGTAATGAGCATTGAGGGTGGAGCTTCTGGCGGCGGTATATTCCTCCGGGGTCAGCAGCTCTTTCAGCTGGGCATACTCTAAAGCCCATGCCGGTTTCTCTGGGTCAAAGGCATCAGAAAGACCACCCCAGCCCACATAGCGGGATAGGACTTCCTGCTGTTCCGGCGTTGCCTGTGCGGTGGTTTCCTCCAGGTATTTCAGCAACTTGATTGCCTCGATATTGGCCTGGAACTTGGCTTTCGGACCGCCTTCACCCAAATGCTCATCGGTAATGCGGAAGTTTTTTGCATTGCGGCGCAGGTTAGCCTTATATTCCTCATAAGATGCTTCCTCGGCAGCTTTGGCATTGGGGAAGGTCTGCCACTGGCCATTGACCTGAATGGAAATCGGGTGTTCGTCCAGCAGTTCCTCAAAGGTTTTCTCCGACTCTGTCACAGGCGCTGGTGGCTCCGGCTCCTCGATATGCAGTCGTTCCACCACCACATCATAAGGCAGATTGTTCTTATCGCCCGGATAGACGGCCATGGTCTCGGAATGGAAGGCCAGGGATTCGGCAGCCGGTTCGGGGCGTTCCTGTCCAAAGCCATCCAGCTGACGGGCATACATCCCGCGCAGCAAAGGCGCAACTTCATCCCAGCGGAAATACAGCACAGCCAGACGCTTTTCCTCTGCGTCCAGGACTTCCAGCTCCATGCCCTGTGCCGTGGTACGGTAATCGGCAATATCGCCGGTCTCCAGATTCAGGGTCTCGATCTCACCGGAATAGGCTCTGCTCAGCCAGTAGGCGATCTCGCTGTTACTCCTGCCGGATTGCAGCAGCGTGGAAAGCTGCTGTTTATCCGCCTCATCCATCAGTCCATGGGCCAATACATCCCGCAGGTCCTGATCTGCCTTTTCCGGGTCAATGGGAAGAAACTCGGTATAGTAAGCATTGCGGCGATCTGCCCGAAGCAGCTGCTCAAATTGTTCTTTGCGTTCTGCTCGGTAGATGGGATATACCATGCCGGTGGGCAGAAGCTGTACGGTGTCATCCCGCAGCTCGGTGATCTGATAGGCGTCATCCTCGATATACACGGTATCGCCCACGGCATAGACCGGGGCGGCAGGGTCATAGGAGGTTCTTTGCGGAGTTGGGCGGCGAACTGCATCATATTCCTCATCGGAAATGGAAACTTCGGAAGTCTGCTCTGTCTCGGCAGCTGCGATCTGCTCTGCATCCGACATCACCCGCTGGATAAACGGGTCATTGTCCAGTTTTTCCGGGTCTGCCACCTGACCGTTGACGATCCCTCTTTCCTCCAGGGCTTCCCGAATGGCGATGGGGTCGATGTTGTCAAAACGGTCCTGTTCTTCTTCGGTATAGAATCGGTCCTCCTGAATGAGCTGGGCAATCCGGCGCTGTACCTTCGGCCAGGGCAGCTGCGTTTCTTCCGGGCTGCCGGCACGAGTAATGAACAGGCTGTTGCTGTTACTGCCGCCGTATTCCTGAGCCAGCCATGCAGCGGTATCTTTCTCTCTTGCATGATCTTTCATATAGCGGACAACAGCGTGTTTACTCTCGATATTGCCGTTCCATGCACAAAGGGCAGTATCAATATCTTCCTGAGAAAGAGGGCGCAGAAGTTCATGGAGCTTTGGATAGGTTTCGTCGATCACTTCCCGGTGCAGACGCTGGCGGAACTCCGGTATATCAGAATAAAGGCGGATCAGCTCCATATCCTTAGAACCAAGGACCGCACGGCGCACAGCAGCATTGCCCTCGATGACAGCATTTTCACGGTCAGAATGACCGCAGGCATTGCGGTATGCGGCATCCTCGGAAATGGCGGCAGTTACCACAGGCTTATACTGCTCGTACATTTCCCGAATTGTAGGGGCTGCGGTTGCTTCTGTATCCCGGAATACTCTGTTCCCGTCTGCACCAAACTCCGCTTCCTGAGCGTTGATGTGCTGTTCCGCTTCATGGTTGATAGAGGGCATGGAATATTCCTGACGCTCCTTGCCGGCCTCCGGTACAGCGGAAATGGTCACATCATGCTTATCACGCAGCTGTTCCACCATCTGCTCCAGCTGATTTGCCGGAAACCCGCACATTTCCACACGGCCACCGCCCGGAATCGCACGGGTAGTGAGATTGATGTTCAGTTCCGCAGCGGCTTCTTTGGCATCCTCACCGTACAGCTCAAAGAAATCGCCCATCTGATACAGAATCATATCATCCGGGTGGCGCACCTTGACACCGTTATATTCCCACACGGCAGAATCCGGCTGCTGGGCTTGGATGGCATCTTCTTCGGCCAGTTCCTTTTCAGCCTGGATTTTGTCATACTGCGCCTGTTCCTGTTCGGTAAGATAGCGGCCTTTCTGAACAAGAGAGGTAATGCGCTTGGCAACCTTTTCCCAGTTCAAGTGAACATCCGGGCAGTCCTGCTTTTTATAGTGCAGTCCTTTTCCGTCGTGATCTTCGCCGCTGTGTGTTGCGCCGGACAGGGCATGAGAGCGTCCGCCAATGCCATACTCGTCTTTGAGGAATCTCACTTTTTCCTTATCCGTATGGTTTTCCATGAAGAACGCATAGATACGGCCTTTTCCTCCGGCGAAACCGCTTCCTCTGGTCATGGCGGCGTCGATCTCATCCTCGGTAATGAAGTGCTGGACGATTGGCATTTGGGAAAGGTCAGAAGTAAAAGTTCTGCGTGGTAGGTCAAGTTCCTTCAGGTTCTCCCAGATCTCCCTTGGTTTATGATAGTGAAAGCGCAACAGGTCACGGTTCTGCTGATAGGCGGTCCAGAAGGCGGCGTATTCTTCCTTGAGGGTCTGGCGGAAAACCGGGTCACTCAGCTGCTCCGTCAGGCGGTGGGTCTCCTCCGGGAACCCATTGCCCTTGATCTCTGACAGGCAGGACAAATATCCGGCTTCTCTGGCGTCCTCACTGAGATCGTGATATAGGTTCCAGAACTTTGTGGCAAGGAGGGAGCGTTCATAGCCTGCCGCTTCTGCAAGCTCCACATTGGAGGCAAACTGGCCGCTCTCCAAAAGCTCCCCGATACGCTCTGCGGCGCTCTCCCAGGAAATGGCCTGGGCAGACCTGTCATAACGGACAGACTTCCCATGAGAAAGATGGATACCATCCTCGGCATACCATGCGCTCACACTGCCAAGGCCGTTGCCGCCGTGGTACAGCGTTTTCAGTATCTCGGCAATCTCAGCGGTGGTTTTCTGCTTTTCAAAGGCTGCAACCACACGCTCCCTCTGGCGGTCTGTATTGCCGCCCAAACGCAGCACATGGTCAATATCATTTTGAGCAAAAGAAAAAGCAGAGGATGTATGCGCTACATTCTCTGCTTCATCTATGGATTGGATCTGTTCCGCTTCGGAGAGGAACAGGTTTAGGGTCAGCTGTTGATAAGCTCCGCCATCAGGATCTCCTCTGCCTGGGCTTTGCAGGTGTTCATCAGCCCCACCCACTTCATGGGATCGCTGGCTTTCAGTTCCTCGGTGGCTCCCGCTTCCTTCGCCAGCTGGGGCATCATCTGCTCCAGTCTGCTCTGGGCGGTCTCGTCGATCTCGATGAGGTGCGGGTACAGCTTCTCGCTCAGCAACATCTGGTTGTAGAGGATGGGACGGTGTTCTTTCAGGTAGGCTTTCCTCATCCTTCCGTACTTGCCCAGGGGTTTCTCCGGCTGCTGGCTCAGCTTCAGGTCGGGAATCAGATAGTCTCCGTTCTGGATATAGGTCATGGGATTGTTCATCTTGTTTGCTCCTTTCTTGGTTGGCTTCGCGCTCTGCATTTCGGACGGTGACGCCGATCTGCCGCAGCACCTGCTGGTTGATCTGGCTGACCGCTGTTCCCAGCGCCCCGATGGTGGACGGGGTGTTGAAATCAAAGATCGCCATGAAATCTTCGTGGTCGAAGTAGCGTTCCGGCTTCAGTCCGCAGCGGGACAGCAAAGCGTAAGTGATACTGACGGTGGCGGCTGCCTTGAACTGCACTCCGATGTTATACTCATCATATTCCTCCAAAAAGGAACCGTCAACGATATAGAAGAAGTCCTGCTGATGCTCCGTCCAGTATTCCTCAGCCAGTTTTCCGGCTACCTCGGTGAGCTGTCCGGCAAGGTCATCACCGGAAACATCATAGGTGCGCTCCAGCATGGCCTGCACGGAATCCAGATGGCGCTCCTCCAGCTGCCACAGCCAGGGAGTGCGGGAATGTTCACGGGTTCCGGTGTCGGAAATGTCAAAGACATAGCGCAGGCGTGGTCTGTCCCCGGAATCGTCCACCAGAGCGATTCCCTTGGAACCGCGCCTTACATATCGGCCCATCTTTTCATTCCACAAATCGTACTCTGCACAGGCGGTGGCATCCGGTCGCTGGGCGTAGATCATCAGCTGTTCATGGAACGGGTACTTGTAAAGGCGGGAAGCAGTGGTGAGAAACCCTGCCCATTCCTGCCAGCTCCCCGTGAGCTGTGTTGCCACTTTGTCCGCCATCTGTGCATACAGTTCAGCTTTGGTTGGCATGGTGTTCTGTCCTCCTTTCGGTTTTTGGGTAAAAGAAAAGCAGGAAACCTAAAAATGATTTCCTGCTAGGTGAAACTTTGAATATTAAATTATTATTGGTTATACAAATTCTTTAGGTTAGAATCGATGATGGGGTAAACGAAAAAGCAGTTTTGGCATTCCAGTGAACTGCCCCTTCGTTTACACCATTTTCGATTTGACCTAATTGAACAAAGTGAGCGTCCGGGTAGCTACTACCTATGGACTTTCAATCTTTTGTTCTTACCCATGATTATACAGGAGTTCCTGTGCAGAAGCTACAGAAATCAAGTGTTTTCAGATAAATTAGGTACGACAACAAAACCTCAAGCTTTGAGGCTTTAGAAAATGTATGAAAGAATAAGATTTTAACATCTTTGTGGTATTCGAAGCTGTGGTTTTCCAAGATGCCCACCACAGGATTTACACACACAAATATTTATTTCATAAAGCTGTTTTAATATTTCCGGCATCTCCTTACCTCGAAGCTTCGAGAGATACTTTTGGCATCCAAGGAGATTCCGGCATAAAGTAAGCTTCTTGTGTTTGCTACGGGAACAAAGAAGTCCGTAATGCCGAATCCTGACAAAACGTTTTGGCGGTACATGCATCAGAAACCGTCGTATAAATTCAACACCAGAAAGGGTCAGTTCTTTCCATTGTCCTTTGTTCCGGTAATCTTTTACAGAAAAAGTAACGTTTTCATCGTCCATACAGATGATGCGGTGATTGCTGATGGCAATCCTATGGGTATACTTTCCAAGGTAGTCAATCACAGACTGTGCGCCGTTAAAAGTTTTCTTACAATAAGGAATCCATTCCGCATCATAACAGAAATCAATCAGTTCTTTGAACGCATAATGGTTACTGTATTTTTCGGCAGTTCCATGAAACTTAAGTTGATTCGTATTCCAGAGATTTTTCAACTCATCCATATATTTTCCACGAAAGACTTTGGAGATAGCCCATATAGGAAGAAAAAACTCAGTACCGTTGTCTTTCCATTCGTTTTTGGATGTCAGACCACCGCCGAGCAGTATTGTATGGATATGGGGATGAAAGTTCATTTCAGATCCCCATGTATGCAGGATGCAGATATAGCCGACATCAGCACCAAGGTGCTTTGGGTCAGCAGTCAGTTCACTGATTGTAGCAGAAGCTGCATGATACAGGGTGTCATATAACAGTTTCTGATTATTGTAAATGATTGGATTCAGAATGTCAGGAACTGTAAATACCAAGTGGAAGTAGGGTGCATCAAGCACATCCTCTTTGCGGGCATCCATCCACATTTCCTTTGGAACAGCCTGACACATGGGACAACAACGGTTGCGGCAGGAATTATAGTGAATCTGAACAGCACCACAGTCTTCACATACACTGACGTTTGCACCATAGGCTCCGGTTTTGCAGTTCAAGATGTTCCGGGCAACTTTTGCCTGTTCCGGAGAAGGAGAATACTTTTCAAGGTATGCCGAATAAAAACACCGGAAAATATCCTGAACGGTGGGCTTATTCATAATCAGCACCTTCTTTCCTGTCAAAGGGACTTTGGATTCCCATGAGGGATTTGTTGCTGACATGAAGATAAACTTCCGTGGATTTTGGGTCACGGTGTCCAAGCAGTGCCTGAATATTCTGCCGTTCTACTCCCTGCTCCATCAGATGAGTTGCAAAGCTATGACGGAGACAGTGTGGAGTTGCTTTCTTTGGAAGTTCAGCATCGGATACTGCCCGTCGCATCACTTGCTCCAGTGTACTGACTGTCAGGTAATTACCAGTAAATTTATTAGGAAACAGGATCCCACGGGGACGTCCTTTCTCAAACCAGTATTGTGTAAGGATATCCAGACACCGTTTAGAAAGAATTGTATAGCGGTCCATCCTGTTCTTCGTATCCCGGACATGGATCTGCATATTTGAACGGGAAATATCATCATAATGAAGGTGGATCACTTCAGAAACCCGCATCCCGGAAGAATACATCGTTGCAAACATGGCTCTATATTTGATATCATCAACAGCTTCTAATAGACGGTCTATTTCATCAACAGTCAGTACGGTCGGAAGCTTGTGTTCCAGAATCATACGTGGAACTGTGATATCATCCCAAAGGATATGCAGGACATTCCGATAGAAAAAACGGATAGCCGAATTATAAAGGTTCAGAGTTGTGGCTCTTAGTCCTTCCTCTTTTTTGGCAAGCAAAAAATTTCTGACATCCTGGCAGGTAAGTTCTTCAGGGGGCTTCGCTTGATATTTCAGGAAGTAAGAAACATAGTTTTTATAGCAGTTGATGGAACGTTCTTTGAGGTTGCGGATTTTTCCGGCTTCCTCAAGCTGTTCTAAATATTTTTCATACATAATAAAAT
>OLQG01001740.1_pt1 | contig 12724 bp, 13 predicted proteins | sample 1672221 | NCBI WGS metagenome assembly OLQG01 (sample SAMEA3136660, study PRJEB25190) | human gut metagenome | biome: human gut; feature: human-associated habitat; material: faeces | place: Austria | collected 2013
CCCGACCGTCTTCGCTTTCCGTGCCAGCTCGTTAATTCTTGCAATTTTTTCCTCGTTCATACGCTCTCCTCTTAGATCTTTCCAATATAATCAATCAGATAAAACTCTTCTTTCAAATGTGCCCGAAAAAGGGTTCCGTAATTCCCCCCGTCCAGGATACGGTGAATGATATGGAAATCCCCACCGTTGGCAATGATCATATCTGCTCCCGCAGATGTTGCAATCTCGGCAGCAGTCAGTTTCGTCGCCATGCCGCCTGTTCCGACTTTGCTCTTCGGTCCTTTGCCCATACTGAGCAGGCGGTCATCCAGTTTCTCCACAGTATCAATAAACTCTGCATCCGGATTGGTATTCGGGTCATCAGTGAACAGACCGTCAATATCTGAAAGCAAAATCAGAAGATCTGCTCCGATCAGTCCTGCAATTACTGCTGACAGTGTATCGTTATCACCGAAAGATTCCAGCATCTCCAACTCATAGCTTGAAATCGAGTCATTTTCGTTGACAACCGGAATTGCCCCGAGTTCAAGAAGCTCTTCGAATGTATTTCGGGCATTTATGCGATTCAGGTTATTAACCATTGTGTTTTTGGTCATCAGAATCTGTGCTGCCATCTGATTATATTCTGAAAAAAGTTTCTGATAGATCATCATCAGACGTGCCTGTCCGACTGCAGAGCAGGCCTGTTTTTTCTTTAATTCCACGGGTTTTTCATGCATTCCGAACGCAGATGCGCCGACTGCCACCGCACCGGAAGTAACCAGTACGACATCTTTGCCCTGATTATGAAGATCGCTTAATTCGCGTACAAGGACTTCCAGCTTGCGAAGATCCAGTTTATTGGTTTCTTTGTGGATCAGGGACGAAGAGCCGACCTTGACCACGATACGTTTTTTGTCTTTCAGTAATTCACGGTAATTCATGTTATCTATTCTCCAGTATGTTAATCTGTTTATCTGGTGATTCCCAGATCTTCGAGTGCTTTTGCCTGTTTGGCTTCCATCACTGCTGCCTCATCCGGTTCCATATGGTCATATCCCAGAAGATGAAGCATGCTGTGTGCAAAAAGAAAGCTGAACTCTCTTTCGGTACTATGTCCGTATTCTTCTGCCTGTGCATAAACCTTGTCTACGGAGATCATCACATCGCCAAGAATCAGTTCTTCTGTATCGAGATCAAAATAACTGTCATCACCTTCAATAACTGAATAATCTGCCGGTGTCTCAAACGGGATCATCGGGAAAGAAAGCACATCCGTCGGTGCTCCGATCGAACGAAATTCTGTATTGACACGTTTGATTTCCTCATTGTCAGTGATCACAAGATTTACGCAGACATCATACGGACAATGCTCTGTTTCAAGGATGTGAGCCGCTACCTTTGATGCCAGTTTCTCATAATCTATATCAAGTTTTCGTTCTGCTTCATAATCAATCTGTATGGTCATTCTTTTTCCTCCGGACTGTCCTTGTACTTCCCGTACTGCGGGATGGTTTCTGTTTCTTTTCATAATCGTCGTATGCCTGTACGATCTGCTGTACAAGCGGATGTCTCACAACATCCTTGCTGGTAAGCTGGCAAAAACCGATGTCATCGATCTTTTTGAGTACTTTTGCAGCCACATCCAGGCCGGATACCGCATCACGCGGAAGATCTTTCTGCGAAGCATCACCGGTCACAACAACTTTTGAGCCGAAACCGATACGCGTCAGAAACATCTTCATCTGTGCCGGTGTAGTATTCTGTGCCTCATCCAGAATGATAAAGGCATTATCCAGCGTACGACCTCTCATATAGGCAAGTGGTGCGACTTCGATCAGTCCACGCTCCATGTTCTTTGCAAAGCTGTCTGCACCCATGATCTGATACAGTGCATCATACAGCGGGCGAAGATACGGATCTACCTTACTCTGCAGATCACCCGGCAGGAAGCCAAGCTTTTCGCCTGCTTCGATCGCCGGTCGTGTCAGAATGATACGGCTGACTTCTTCATTTCGAAATGCAGTGACCGCCATCGCCATTGCAAGGTATGTCTTACCGGTTCCTGCCGGTCCGATACCAAAGACGATCATTTTTTTGCGGATCTGCTCTACGTAATCCTTCTGTCCTAAAGTCTTTGGCTTAATAGGACGTCCCTGTATTGTGTTACAGATAAAATCTTTATCTATCTCTGTAAGCACCTGATTGCGTTCTTCCATCGCAAGTGACAACCCGTAACTTACATTCTGTCTCGTAATGGTGCTGCCCTTTCCGGCAAGCCCCACCAGTTCTTCTATCAGTTTCTTTGCCTGAGTGGCACTCTGCTCTGTCCCGAGAATCTTTAACAATCCGTCTCTTGAGATCAGTGTGACATTCAGTGTCCGTTCAATCAGTTTCAGGTGTTCGTCAAACTGTCCGAACACGTTTCCCTCCAGATCTGCAGGAACCTGCGTATATAGCTCAATAATGCTGTTCGCCATCCTCTGTTGTCCTTTCTGCAGGCTGCTCCGGTATTTCTACAGGAGTCTCCCTTCCGATTTTTTCTATAATTTCCAGAAAACCCTTGCTTATACAGGTCTTGTGGTCAACCTCTATTTTAACATTATTTGCAGATATTTGAACCCCTTTTTCAATTAATTTTTCCTCGTAAAGCTGTAAAGTGCTCCATGCAAGCGCGCGGACCTCTTTTTCGGTGTATTCTCTGCTCACTGTTTCGTAGTGTTTCCGGGTGATTTTGCCCACTGTAAACGGCAGCCGGAAACTGTCTGTCAGCCGTAGGATCTTCTCCTCCATGGTATTCTGCCAGTTGTTTTCGGCACTTCCTCCCAGTTCCAGATAAGTATTTCCTGTTTTGAAAAAATAGCTTTTTCGCTCCCTGCCATCATACTCCTCTGCCTGATATTCCAGCGGAATTTCCCGGTAATATGCTTTTTTTCTTTTTATATAAATGTCCGCATCCGCATGAACGCCTTCGTACCTTACCACTTCCTGACTGTCGTTTTTCAGCTCCAGGCAGCCGGAAACCAGTACATCTCCGATGTGGCATTCCTCACCGACATGCATTTTCGGATATCCCGCCCGCGTGATCATCCGTACGATCACACCATTTTGATCTGCAGTCAGATTACAGGGAGTGTTTTCCTCCTTTTCCACTGCATCTGTAAAAATCCCCTCTTTGACTGTAATCACAAGACATGTTCCTTCTATTCTGGCCGACACCCAGGTAATGTCATTATAGTTTTCCCTGATTGTCGTAGCAATGGCACTGCAGCTGATCTTACTCCGCTGTATCCCATGCACAATGCCTTCCTCTTTAAGAAAATCCAGGATCTCCTGTGTACTGTTCCGTGCATTTCCCGACACGTCAATTTCCCAGACACGCCCCGACAAGCCAAACAAAATCAGGGCACAGGCAAAGATTCCGATAAAAAAAGCCTTTCTCTTTTTACTTCGGTAAAAAAAGAAGGGCAGTCCATGTTTTTCAAGAATATGTATTTTTACACCCGTTTTTCTGTGAATCGGTGAAAGTCTGAAAAAATCTGCTATCAGTATATTTCCCTCCAGACTTTGGTCACCCGTTCGAATCAGCCTTGAAATTTTTATTTCACGGGCTTTGCAGAGATTAAGAAAACGCTCCGTCTGTTCTCCCTGAACCCGAATTCTGACAGCGCCTTTTCGAAATCCGGTCAGATCTCTCATAACAGCCTCCTGACTTTCTATTACAATTATTCCATTACAATTTCTGAAATTATTCCCTCTATCTGCATTTCCTCGGATGTATATTTCGGAATCATAAGTCTTTTCCCCCGGATGACTACCTTTCCATGAAATCCCAGCACAACGATCTCCTCCTGCTGATACCGGAGAATGCTTTTGTAATTGCAGACTACGGCATGATTCCGTCCTGTGAGCGTAATGATCGTTTCTTTCATAGCCAGATCACCCGGAACCTCCAGTGAAGTGACCAGATTTTCGCGCCAGTTCTTTCGCTCTTTTTCTTTTTTCATAAAAAGAACCTCTCCGGTCTTTATCACTACTTTATGCCGGAGAGGTCTTCGTTATGTAATGTTTATGCAGTTCGGTACAGGACCATGGAAAACCAGAGAATGGTATTTCCGCCAAGGTTATATTCCATGTGTTCTTTCTCAACAATCTCACTTACCACAACACCATGGCTTTCCAGACAGGGATGCATCCGCTCCGGAAATCTGCAGGGTTCGCCCTGTGTGTAAGCACAGGTTTCACAGATATCGCAGGATTCCGTTGACAGAGTAAAGGTATCAAATCCCTGTTCCCTCAGAAATCCGGCAACTTCAGTAGTCAGATCTTCATGCGCATCTCTTGTAGAAAGCATCTCCTGCATATTCATAAGATCTGAAACCTCTGCAACACTGGAAAAAAACACAGCCTTTCCATAGCTGCGGATCTTTTTTTCGCACTCCTCAAGTGTACCGACCGCCGGAGGACAGGCCCATGTACTTCCATATCGTTCACATTCCTGTTTGCAGATCTGACGTACTCTTGTTTTTACAGAAAGATCAGACGTGTCCAGAATACGATATTCATATATCGGATACGCGGAAATAAATTCTTCGAATTTTGCAGTATCCAGTTCAGCCATGTGTACTTCCTCCGTTTCGCTTATTAGTCCAGAATGATCAGTGCCATGAAAACAAGGTCTTCATCTCCGGTATTTGTCATTCCATGTCCCTGACCGTCCGATGTAAAGGTCACATCTCCGGCTTTTACCATACGCAGTGTGCCGTTGTCACTGTAGATGCCTTTTCCTGAAAGGATATAATAAGTTTCGCTTTCGTTGTGATGTTCATGGTATCCCAGAGAACATCCCGGCTCCAGTGTTACTTCTGCATACAGGCCGCATTTACCGTTTAACTGTTTTTCGTTAAGAAGTCTTTTGATCAGTACGTGTCCCTGACCACCCGCCATGTTCTCTATTCTTTCTGTTGTCATATCACTTATCCTCCTTTATGGAATCCTTTATTACAAACCGGACTGTCCGGAATGTTTCTACAATGCTGCCGTCACTTATGGTACGGCTCATGATTTATGATCCGATAGCTTCGATATATCTGCTCGAGAAGAATCATCTGCATGAGCTGATGCGGAAAAGTCATTTTTGAAAAACTGAGCTTATAATCTGCCCTGCGTAAAACTTCTTCTCCAAGTCCAAGTGAACCACCTATTACAAAGGCAATCGAACTTTTGCCCTCCACACCCAGACGGCTGATTTTTTCCGAAAGTTCTACGGAATCCAGCATCTTACCGTCAAGTGCAAGCGCGATCACATAATCCTGCTCACGGATCTGTTTCATCAGACGCTGCGCCTCTGTATTTTTGATTTGTTCGTTCAGAGCATCCGAAGCTTTGTCCGGTGTTTTTTCATCCGGCACCTGACAGAATGTGAGTTTACAGTAACGGCTGAGACGTTTCGCATATTCTGCGATTCCGTCATTCAGATATTTTTCTTTGATTTTTCCTACTGTTACGATTCGTATCTCCATCAGCCGTTTTCCTCTAAGTAATTTTCAAACTGTTCCTGCGACATCAGTACTTTACGCGGTTTTGTCCCCTCTTCCGGACCTACAACCCCAGCATCACACAACTGGTCCATAATCCTGGCAGCTCTGTTGAATCCGATCTTGAACATTCTCTGGAGCATACCGATCGATGCCTTTTCTTTCTCAATGATAAATTTACCGGCATCCACGAAATAAATATCTCTCTCATCCCCGGAAGCGGCGCCTCCTGCAGACATACTGACCGTATTTACCTGCTGTTCGATCTGTGTATTGTACTGTGTTCCCGGATTCTTATCTGCAAGAAAGTCAACAATTGCGCTGACTTCCTCATCCGATACAAACGCGCCCTGCAGTCGTGCCGGTTTCTGATATCCCTGCGGATAAAACAACATATCGCCTTTGCCCAGAAGTTTCTCGGCACCGTTCATATCCAGAATGGTTCTAGAGTCTACACCCGAAGAAACAGAGAAAGCGATTCGAGACGGCATATTTGCCTTGATCAGACCGGTAATAACGTTTACAGACGGACGCTGTGTTGCAATGATCAGATGAATACCGGCAGCACGTGCAAGCTGTGCCAGACGGCAGATTGCATCCTCAACTTCGCCCGGTGCAACCATCATAAGGTCAGCAAGCTCGTCTACCACGATCACAATCTGCGGCATTCGTTCCGGTCGTTCTTCCCCTTCCGGAACACGCATTCCATCAACCTTTCGATTGTATTCCTGCAAGTTGCGGACACCAAACTCCGCAAAAGTATTGTAACGGCCCATCATCTCTGTAACAGCCCAGTTCAGTGCACCGGCAGCCTTTTTCGGGTCAGTCACTACCGGAATCAACAGATGTGGAATTCCGTTGTATACACTCAGTTCTACTACTTTCGGATCGATCATGATAAGTTTGACATCTTCCGGTGCCGCCTTATACAAAATGCTGACAATCAGCGTGTTGATACATACAGATTTACCGGAACCGGTTGCTCCCGCAATCAGAAGATGTGGCATCTTCGCGATATCTGTTACGACCGGTTTACCTGCAATATCTTTGCCGACGGCAAATGCCAGTTTTGACTTCGCAGTCTGGAATTCCTGTGACTGCAGCAGTTCCCGCAGCATGACCGCATGATTTTCTTTATTCGGTACTTCGATGCCGACCGCTGCCTTACCCGGTATCGGTGCTTCGATTCGGATATCCGGTGTCGCAAGGTTCAGCTTGATGTCGTCTGCAAGGTTTACAATTTTACTTACCTTTACACCCATCTCCGGCTGAAGTTCATAACGGGTAACCGTCGGACCACAGCTTACATTCGTCACTGTGACATTGACACCGAAATTGTGCAGCGTATCCTGTAATTTCTTCGCCGTTTTGCGAAGATGTTCGTCAGAATCTCCCTGTGATTTGCCGTCACCACGTTTCAGAAGCTTCAGCGGCGGATAATGATATTCCTTTTTGACCTCTTCATTTTTCTGCGTGATTTCTTTCTGGATATTCTGGATTCCGCTCTCAATCTCCTTCGGAGAAGATTTTGGATTCTTCGCAGGCTGTGAAGTGGCTTTTTCCGCAGCGGCTGCCGGCTGCGGAGCATGATCCGGCTCCGGCTCTGCCTCAGGATAAATTTCCTGCGGTGCGCCATAATCACGATGTTGCTCCGTCACATAATTATTCTGTGGTTCTTCATAAGATAATGGTGATTCTGTATCAGCAGAGGGCTGATCTTCTGCATAAGTAAATTGTTGTTCTGCATAAGGAGACTGCTCCTCTGTATAAGAAGGCTGTGGGTCCGCATAAGGCATCTGCTCTTCTGCTTCAATGCTCTGCTCTTCCTGCACCTCCGATTCTTCATATACAGATTCTTCATATACCGGCTCTGCACGATGGATTTCAAAATCTGCTTCCTGCAACGGTACCGGTGCACCGGCATCCTCTGCCGCATTCTCACGAGGTGTCAGTTTCGTACCTTCGAGGAATCCGGAACGTTTCTTTCTCAGAATTCCCTTATTAGCCGCCTTTGTTTCCTTAACAGTCTCTTTTTCTTTTGTATTTGCTTCTGTATCTGCTGTTTTATTTGCCGTGCCTTTTTCTGCCTTTGCCACAGCATTTTCATCTTCTGCAGCCGCATCTTCTGCCAGAGCTTCCTCCAGCTCACGGATACGCTGTGCCTGACGCTCTTCTCGTCGCTGACGACGCTCCTGCACACGGAGTTCTTTTCTTAAATCACGTTCCGGCTGTCCTTCCATATACATATCACGGCCGTCACGTGCAAGTGCACAGATCGCATCCCACACACGGAATACAAATCCGAAGAAAGATTTCTGTGTTATAAGAATCAGAGAAATCAACAATACCAGAACAATGATCACATAACCACCTGCCACACCAAATGCAGAGGTAGTCGAAATACAGATTGCTCCGCCGATCACACCGCCACCGGTATGATAAACAGAACTTACGGAATAATAATCAGCCAGTGTCATACTTGGCATATATCCTTCCGTCAGAAGCTGGATCAGTCCACACAGAAAGATACAAAACAGCAGTACCGCAAGCGCCTTTTTGTATGCCAGCGGATTCCTGCGGTTCGATACCAGAAATACCGCACATCCGAAGATCAGAAGCGGAAACAGATATGCAAGGATACCCATCACACCGAAAAATGCCGCACTGATCGTTGCACCGACAGTACCTCCCATTCCGAGGTTACTGAAAATCAAAATGAGCGAAGCCGCCAGAATGATAAGCAGAATGATCTCTGTCTGAAATCCACTTGTCACACTCTGTTTTGCTGTCGTTTTCTTTTTTGTATTTTTACGTCCGGAAGAAGACCTGCCGGTCCCTTTTCGGTTGGTCTGTTTCTTTGTTGCTGCCACTCTGGCACCCCTCCTAAAATTTCAAGCTTTATAATGCAGAATTCGTGATCAGGGCAATAAATCCTGCAAGGAAACAATAATAAGCAAAGTAGCGGAATTTTCCCTTATGCACCAGACGCAGACAGGTACGAATCGTAAGCATACCGACCACTGCTGCAATGATCATCCCAAATACATAAGCAAATCCAAGTCCTACTGTCATGTCTGCAGAGCCAAACTGACCAAGCTCCATGATCGTCGCACCGATGATTGCCGGAATTGATAATATGTAAGAATATTTAACCGCAAATGTGCGTGAAAATCCGCTCATCAAACCTGCACTGATCGTAAGTCCGCTTCTGGAAAGTCCCGGGAATACAGAAAGTCCCTGACAGATACCGATCCACATCGCATCAGAAAAATGCGCATCTTTCGCTGCCTTCGTGCCACCAACACGGCTCAGATCAATAACCAGCAAAAGAATACCTGTCACCAGAATCCCGGCCCCCGGAATCAATACAGACGTGGCGGACACCGAAACCAGCCGTCTTGCAGTGCAACCCAGAAATGCAGTCGGAATCATAGATACAAGAAGCAAAACTACAAACTTCCGATATACATTACTGATAATACGTGTATAGTGAAGCTGCTCTCCTGTCCTTCTGTTGTGTATGTACAGATTTGCATTTCCGATCAGATCCATAAACATATCCAGCGCTTCGAACGCAAGATGTCGGATATCTTTCTGGAATGTCATAAAAATTGCTGCCAGTGTTCCCAGATGCAGCATGGTCTCAAGCAGGACACCCGGTCCGTGCTCCATACCAAGAAGATTCTGCACAAAACAGAGATGCCCGAAACTGCTGACCGGCAAAAACTCTGTAATTCCCTGTACAATGGCGAGTAAAATGATGTATAAAACCGTCATAACTTTTTCCTTTTCTTATGATTTGCCTGTTCTTTTTGATAAAAAGGCACATTACCAGTGGTCAGTATAACACATTTTCGAGAAAAAAAAAAGCCTTTTGACCGCATCCCATCAGCGGCCAAAGGCTCCTTCGTATAAGCATTGCTAATTATTTATTTTTCAGATATTCGTCGATACCTTTTGCACCGGCTTTACCTGCTCCCATAGCAAGGATAACAGTAGCTGCACCTGTAACGGCATCACCACCGGCGTAAACACCGTCTTTGGATGTCTTACCCGTTTCTTCTTCGGCAACGATACATCTTCTCTTGTTGATCTCAAGACCTTTTGTAGTGGAAGAAATCAGCGGGTTCGGAGAAGTACCAAGAGACATGATAACGGTATCTACATCCATGTCATACTCAGATCCCGGAATCTCAACAGGACGTCTTCTTCCGGATGCATCCGGCTCGCCCAGTTCCATCTTGACAACTTTCATGCCATTTACATGACCATTTTCGTCAACAAGGATTTCCTTCGGATTTGTAAGAAGATCAAAAATAATGCCTTCTTCTTTAGCATGATGTACTTCTTCAGCACGAGCTGGAATTTCTTTATCACTACGGCGATAAACAATATAAACATTTTTTGCACCTAAACGTTTTGCTGTACGAGCACAGTCCATTGAAACGTTACCAGCCCCAATTACACATACAGTATCAGTAATTTTAACTGGTGTTGGATGATTAGGGAATTCATAACCTTTCATTAAGTTGACCCGTGTTAAAAATTCATTTGCTGCATATACACCATTTAAGTTTTCACCAGGAATATTTTGAAAACGTGGTAAGCCTGCCCCACTACCAATGAAAATACCTTGATATCCTTGTTCCTGAAGTTCATCAATTGTAATTGAACGCCCAACTACAACATTAGTTTCAAATTTAACACCTAAAGCAGCAACACTATCTACTTCTTTTTGGACTAAAGCTTTTGGTAAACGGAATTCAGGGATACCATAAGATAATACTCCACCTGTTTTATGAAGTGCTTCAAAAACAGTTACTTCATAACCTTTTTTGGCAAGTTCTCCAGCACAAGTAATTCCGGCTGGTCCAGAACCAATGATTGCAACTTTAATCCCGTTACTCTTAATATCTAATTCAGGGGCTTTTCCATTAGCCATATGATAATCTGCAACAAATCTTTCAAGTCGCCCAATACCAACTGCTTCACCTTTAATCCCACGGACACATTTACCTTCACATTGATTTTCTTGCGGACAAACACGACCACAAATAGCTGGTAAAGCATTTTCGCTAGTGATGATCTTGTATGCTTCTTCCATATTTCCAGCAGCTACTTCTTGAATAAATTCAGGAATTGGTACGCCAACTGGACACCCTTGTTTACATGGCTGATGTTTACAATTTAAACACCGTGTAGCTTCTTCCATTGCCATTTCTTTAGTGTATCCTAAAGCTACTTCTTCAAAATTCTTATTTCTTACATCTGGTTCTTGTTCTGGCATTACTACCTTTGTTAATGACATGTTTGGCATTATTTGACACCTCCCATTAAATTACACATACGATTAGCATTTTCACTAACAGTATGTTCTTCTTCCTTAAACATTCTTTGTCGCAGCATTAATTCATCAAAATCAACTTGAAGTCCATCAAAATCAGGACCATCAACACAAGCAAATTTAATTTTTCCATCAACACTGACACGACAGCATCCACACATCCCTGTTCCATCGATCATAATTGGATTTAAAGATACTGAAGTTTTTATATTTTTAGGTTTAGTAACATTTACAACTGCTTTCATCATTGGCACTGGTCCAATCGCAATTACTTCATCAAAGCTTTCACCTTTTTCAATTAAATCACTTAATACATTAGTAACAAAACCTTTAGTTCCTAATGAACCATCATCAGTTGCAATGTAAACATTTTTACAGAACTTTTTAAATTCATCAGCTAATAGTACATATTGAGCTTCACGTCCCCCAATGATTACATCAACATCAACACCACGGTTTGCTAATTCACGAAGTTGCGGGAATAATGGTGCACTACCAACCCCACCAGCTACACCGATTACATGTTTAGCCTCATGTAATACTGTTGGAACTCCTAATGGCCCAACAAAATCTGTCAATTCATCACCTTCATTTAATTTAGCTAATTCTTTAGTTGAATAACCAACAATCTGATAAATGATTGTAATTGTTTCTTTTTCACGGTCAAAATCAGCGATTGTTAATGGGATTCTTTCACCATCTTCACCAACGCGTAAAATAATAAATTGGCCTGGTTCGCACTTTTTAGCAACATATGGTGCATGAACTTCCATCAGTTCAACGACATCATTTAGTACTTCTTTTTTGACAATCTTGTACATACTATTTCCCCCTACATTATTTTATACTTTCATATTGTATCTTGCTTGAATAAAAAAAACAATGATAATTCGTAGTTTTTTGTAAGATTGTATACATATTTTGATCATCTCTCTTTTCACTACTAATAAACTATACGATTATCTTTAACTTTAATACCAACAACAAAAAAAGCGTTAGTAATAACTAACCCTTATAAATATTTAAATAAATTAATTTGGAGAGGCAATCAACTGCGACGATTGACTACCTTTCCTCCTAGCATTAGGATAGCAAGTAAAGAAAACGAATATGTTAGAATTGAATAAACTGGAATATTTAAAAATCTTAAAACAATACAGGAAATACCTACAATTATGGATAGCAAGGTACTATAGAGGTGATACTTTCTTTGTTCCAATTCAGTTAATTGTTGATCGTTCGATTGTACTGGTGAAAGACTAATAATAATTATTAATGATATTGCGATGGCTATGCAAACCATAACAATCGATACTTTTAAATATTCCCTTAATACCATATAAAGAGTAAAAATTGCAATATACAGACTCATGCATTCAAAATGTGTTGTGCAATAATAGCCTCCCGTAAATCTTCTTAAAATAAAGAATACCGCCTCATATATTATTACCTCTAGTATACAATTAAAGATGATCCCCACAACCAACAATAATAAGATACTAGCTAATGCAGAAATCCACGTCTCTATCCCATATTTATATATTGCCCGATCTCTTACAATGATATTTTTTGTTTCTAACACTTGCGTTATCTTCTCTGCTAAGAATTCAAACAAAATCTTCACCCCTCGCTATTAAAATTATCATAATTTAAATGCCCTGTCCGCACTTTTACAAATTCGGGCTATATTTTGACAAATTCGGTCAAAATATAATTTTTTAGGCCAATTTAAAGTATCCTCAGCAACTATTTTATTGATTGTGTATAATAAGTAAGAGCATTTAAAAGGAGATAATTATGTATAATATTGCACTAGTTGATGATGATCAAAGAATTTTACAAATTGTTCAATATAAAGTAAAAA
>OLQG01001742.1_pt1 | contig 12703 bp, 10 predicted proteins | sample 1672221 | NCBI WGS metagenome assembly OLQG01 (sample SAMEA3136660, study PRJEB25190) | human gut metagenome | biome: human gut; feature: human-associated habitat; material: faeces | place: Austria | collected 2013
CAGCACAGCAGACTCTGACTCTGTTAGTAGAGGTTCGAGTCCTCTATCCGTAGTTTTTAATTGAATAAGAATTTAAGTTGGATATTCCGTTTGGAATATCCAATATATTTATTATCGGAGTGTGGCTCAGTTTGGTAGAGCGCTACGTTCGGGACGTAGAGGCCGCAGGTTCAAATCCTGTCACTCCGATTTTTGTATGTCTGAAGATAAGAATCTCTTTTGATGCAGATGTGGATTGAAGAATCCGGCTGTGTCAGAAGAGATTTTTATTCTTTCGTAACATTGTACGAAAAGGTGATGGAATCACAGGATGAGTTGTGATAAAATCGGGATAGAGCTGCTTTTGGGGAAAAGAATATGATTCTGACAGGCAGAGGAAAAAGATTGGAAAGAAGGAAAAGATGATGGAAAAATTTTCAGAGATGAAATATGTACGTCCAGATGGGGAAGCGTATATCCGGACCATCCAGAAAGAAACAAAGAACTTTAACGAGGCTGCAGATTTTGAAGGCGCGCATCAGGCATTTGTCGCAATCCTGAATGCAAACAGCCACTTTAATACGACACGCGTCATGGCAAGTATCCGCAACAGCCAGGATACCAATGATGAATTCTATCGAAAAGAGATGGAATATATTTTCGAGATCGAGCCACAGATTGATGTCGAAATGAAAAAGTTCTATGAGAGTTATCTGAAGTCTTCTTACAGAACAGAGCTTGAAAAAGAGTTTGGAGAAGTTTATTCCAGACAGGCAGAGAACAAAGTCCGGCTTACCGATCCGTGTAATGCCGATCTGCAGATCCAGGAGAACAAGCTGGTTCAGAAGTATTTCCAGGTTGCAGCGGCACCGGTTACAGATTTTCACGGAGAACAGCTTGGATTCTATGGTCTGTTAAAGATGATGGAGGATACCGACAGAAGCATCCGTAAAGAAGCATTTGAAAAGTGGGCAGAGTTGTATAAAGCGATTTCGGATGAACTGGATTCCCTTTATACGGAACTGATCGGAATCCGTCAGCAGATGGCAAAGAACCTTGGATTTAATGGATATGCCGAGATGATGTATCAGAAGATGGAAAGATTTGAATACACGCCGGAAGATGTAGCAATATTCCGTAAGCAGATCAAGGAGCATATCGTACCGCTTTGTCAGAAACTTTATGAGGAACAGAAAGAAAGACTCGGTATCGAAGAATTAAAATATTATGACGAAAGTCTTACCTATCCGGATGGAAATGCAGTTCCGGAGGGAACGGAAGAAGAACTTCTGGAAAAGGCGAGAACCATGTATCATGAACTTTCCAAAGAGACAGGAGAATTCTTTGATTTTATGATGGAATACTGTCTGTTTGATCTGGAAGGAAGGCAGGGAAAACAGCAGGGTGGCTACTGTGACTTTATGGAAGAATATAAGGCACCGTTCATTTTTGCAAACTTTAATGGAACCAATGCAGATGTCAATGTCCTTACCCACGAAGCAGGACATGCCTTTGAAGCATACACAGCGTCACGCAATATTCCGGTATTATCGCAGACATACAGTACCGCAGAGATCAATGAGATCCATTCAATGGCGATGGAATATTTCACACTGCCGTGGATGCATCTGTTCTTCGGAGAAAATGCAGAAAAACAGAAAAAAGCATACCTGTGGGATTCGCTGGAAGCAATGCCATACATGGCATGCGTAGATGAATTCCAGCACCGTGTATACGCTGAAAATCTGACCGATGCAATGGAAAGAAGAAAAGTATGGCACGAACTGGAAAAAATCTATCTCCCATGGAGAGATTATGATGGCAATGAATTCCTGGGACAGGGCGGATTCTGGATGCAGAAACAGCACCTATTCATGTGCCCGTTCTATTATATTGATTACGCCGTATCCCGTGTAGGAGCCCTCGAATACTACGGAAAAATGCAGGAAGACCTGGAAGGCGCATGGAAAGATTACTACGCCCTCTGCAGCCAGGGCGGAAGCAAAGGCTACCACGAACTCCTCAGAATCGGAAACTTAAGCGACCCATTCAAAGAAGGAACCATCTACAACGTTCTGAAAAAATTGAACCTGATTTAAGCGAAAGAAAACTGAAAAAACATGATATCGATTACATAATCTTATTGCATGTACTGGAGGGACAAGGTATAATTTGCTTATAAGAGTATGGGATTGAAGATTATTATCGATAACCTTGATGGACGAATTACGCAAAAGAACTGTTTCAAATTCTAATTTTGTGCAATGGAGATGAAACTCAAAAATCGTGGAAGCCTCTGCTGAACACGATTTTCGTCCTAAGAGGTTTATCGGAATGGTTTGCACAACTGAATTTGAAACAGTTCTTTTGTGTAATTCGTCTTCACAGCCTATAACTTTGCATCCAAAAGGATTATAAAGAGAGGAATCGAATATGGAAAAGATCTATGACGTAACCGCCTTAGGCGAACTGCTAATTGATTTTACAGAAAATGGAACAAGTGAACAGGGCAATCCGCTTCTGGAAGCCAATCCGGGAGGCGCACCATGCAACGTACTCGCCATGCTTGAAAAGCTTGGGAAAAAGACCGCATTTATCGGAAAAGTCGGAAAAGATATGTTCGGAGAACAGCTGAAAACTGCAGTCGAAGAAGTTGGAATTGATACACGGAATCTGGTAATGGATGAAGAAGTACATACCACACTTGCGTTCGTACATACTTATCCGGACGGTGACAGAGATTTCTCTTTCTACCGGAATCCGGGAGCAGATATGATGCTGAAAAAAGAAGAAGTGGACGAAGATCTGATCCGCGGGGCAAAGATTTTCCATTTCGGAACACTTTCCTCTACCCATGAAGGTGTGCGAGAAGCAACCAGATATGCGATTGATGTGGCAAAAGAAGCAGGATGTATCGTAAGCTTTGACCCGAACCTCCGCCCGCCACTCTGGAAATCACTGGATGAGGCGAAAGCCGAGATCGAATACGGACTTTCCAAATGTGACATCCTGAAAATTTCAGATAATGAAGTGGAATTTTTGTTCGGAACCACGGACTATGATGAGGGAGCAAGACTGATCCGTGAAAAATATCAGATTCCGCTGGTACTCATTACCCTTGGAAAAGACGGAAGCCGTGCATATTATAAAGATCTCCGGGTAGAAGTTCCGGGCTTTGTCCAGGAGCATACGATCGAGACGACCGGCGCCGGAGATACGTTCTGTGCCAATTCCCTGAATTATATTCTGGAGCATGGAATGGAAGAGCTGACTGAAGAAAATTTAAAAGAGCTTCTCACATTTGCAAATGCGGCAGCATCCCTGATCACAACAAGAAAAGGGGCACTTCGGGTTATGCCGACCAGAGAAGAAATCAAGAACTTTATCCAGAATGTATAAAAAAGGAACCTGTTGTAAGACAGAAGAGAAGAACCTCTGCTTGACATCTTGTCCGGCAGAGGTTCTTATGTGCATGTTATAATATTTATTTTTTCTTATTCCAGACATGGATGCCTGCAAGGATTCCACCAATATACAGGATACTGATGAGTACCGTCGGATTCTCATGCAGACTGTATACTACAGCTACAATTGCAGCAAGGATCACTGTCAGCATAAAGGCATTCATAATCCGTTTTTCGCGGATGTTGCGTTCCTGCACCTGGAGCTCATGACGCTTTTCTTCAAGCTTCAGATACTCAAGAAGCTGGTCATCCGGAATTTTTTCCAGGATATATTTTTCACGCAGATAGTTCAGTTCCTTTGCTGTATGGAAAATGTGGTGGTGGGAACTTTTCTTTTCTCCGGTAAACGGATCTTTTTCGGAATCGTCAGAAGATTTGAAATCTTCCGATGAAAAATCCGTGTAAGTATTCTTTTTTTCCTCAGATGAAATGGTTTCTGCTTCAGGGGAATCTGGTTCCGGAGCTGGAGCTTCTTTGGGTGGTACATCAGTGGCTGTATGGATGTCTCCGGATTCGGAAACCGGTTCTGTAGAAAGCTTTGGATCAGAATCGGCAGATTCTGAGAAAGCTAAAATTTCAGACATATCTTAACCTCCTTCGATCATGAAAATGATCGATTTTCTTTTCTTATAGAATACCAGTTTCGTATAAAAATTTCAATTGACAGCGAGAGGAAAATGTCTGCTGAGGATTATAAGAAAATCTCATTTGGCTTTCGTCCAGATAACAGATCTTTCATTTTCAGAGATGCGGCAGCCAAAAAGACAGGGTTTAGCTTCCGGATACCTTTTGGACAGGCGGCGATACATCCCATACAACTGATACATTTGCTGCTATCGCCGGTTCGGATATTATTTTTATTGATTGCACCTGTTGGGCAGGCATCGGCACATTTTCCACAGCCAGTGCAGGAAGCGTTTGCTTTTGGAACAACACTCAGGTTGCCAAGGCGTTTATACTCATGACTGCCAGGCACGAAATAATCAGTAGACAATTCTTTGTCAGAGGAAAGTTTTTCGAGTATTTCTTCTGCAAATTTCTTTAACTCTTTGCTATCTTCTTCGTCTGGTCGTCCACTGCCGAATTGGCGCATGATAGAATGTTCTGCAACAGCTGCAACGGAGGCGATAACATTGAAACCGCATAACTCGGCGGTATCTTTTAACTGGATCAGACCGTCATCATATGCACGGTTTCCGTAAACAGCGATAACTACGCAATTTGCATGGTTCCCTTGTATCTCTTTCATCCTTTCAATGGCGATATCAGGAATAACGCCTTCGAATACAGGAGCTGCGATGACAGCAAGTGAATCAGAAGGGACTGTTACATCTGAAAAGCTGACATCGTGCCGGATAAGATTCACGGTATTTGTAATATTTCCCAGATAGCAGCTGATCTGGTCTGCAACTTTTTTGGTCCCTCCGGTAGGACTAAATGTAATTTCTACAACTGGATATGTTTTCATTTTTTCTCCTTTGGTGTAATTTTTGAATTTACAACAAGACTATCATTTCATAGATGTAATGTCAATATTTACACCTATAGAAAAATATGATAAGCTAAAATGAAATCAAAGGAGGAAGTCAGAGTATGCAGTTATCAATAAGGGCATCGCTTGCAATCCATTGTCTGATACTGGTCAGCGAATTTGGAGAGACGGATAAGATCACAAGTGAAAAGATTGCTTTATCAACGGGAACGAATCCGGTAGCGATACGCAGTATCATGAGTGCTTTAAAAAAAGATGGAATCCTTAATGTGAAAAACGGTACCGGTGGAACGACTTTAAATATGCCGCCGGAAGAAATTACAGTATACAGAATCTGCAATGCCGTGAAACCGCAGTTCTGTAAAAATATATTTCACGTACATACCAAAGCTTCTAAATTGTGTCCAGTTGGACGTAACATCCGGGCAGTTTTGCAACACTCCTATTCTAAATTTGAATCTGCATTGGAAGACAGCCTGAAGACAGTTACGCTTGCAGATATGATCTGGGATTATCATATGCAGCTAGAAAAAGAGAAATAATCTTTGTCAGTTGGAATTGTCAAAAAAAGAAAAATTTTCTATAATAAAAAGTGGAATAAGGATGTGTATACAGCATTTTTTATTTAACAGGAAATTCTGAAGGAACTTCCTGTTAAATAAAAGGCACCGTGTGCTGGAGATGCGCACTCGCGCGAAGATGAAGGATGTCGCAAGCGGTCTACGCTCCGCGTCGGTCGTTGCTTAACGGGCGCCACTGGCGCTCAGCAACGCACTCGGTGCGAGAATGTGCCAAGGTACATTCTTTTTTTAAGAAAATAAGAGTACGAGGAACAAAGGATGAATGAAAAATTAAAAGAAATGAGAGAAGCATGGAAAAATCTGTATGGTTCATTGTTCAAATGGATCGTTTTGTCCGGGGTGATCGGAAGTTTCATCGGACTGATCGCCAGCGGATTTTCCTATGCGATTGTATGGGTGACTTCGTTTAGACAGGCAAATCCGATGATCATTCTTGGGCTACCGTTAGGAGGTCTTTTGATCGTCTGGATGTACAAAATTACCGGGCAGGAGAAGAACTCCGGAACGAACCTGGTTCTGACAGTAGTCCGGTCGGATGAGGAAGAGGTTCCGGGATGGGTGACACCACTGATCCTGATATCGACAGCGATCACACATCTGTTTGGAGGATCTTCCGGACGAGAGGGTGCAGCGCTTCAGTTTGGAGCAAGTGTAGGAAATGTATGTGCGAAATATCTGCATTTGAATGAGAGTGACAAGAAGATCATCATTCTGGCAAGTATGAGTGCCGCATTTTCAGCACTTTTCGGGACACCGATGGCGGCGGTTGTATTTCCAATGGAAGTGATCAGTGTTGGTGTGATGTATTATGCCGCGCTGGTGCCATGTGTATTTTCTGCATTTGCCGCACAGGGGATTGCGCTGCTTCTGAAAGTGAGGACCGTTACTCCGCCGTATTTGGTAGAATCGGTTCCGAATTTTTACAGTGTGGATTCGATCAAAGCGATCATTCTGGCAATTGCGTGTGCGCTTGCCGGAGCACTGTTTTGTATTGTGCTGCATAATGGGGAACATTATCTGAAGAAATGGTTTCCGAATCCGTATGTGCGTGTGGTTGCAGGGGCAGCAGGAGTGATCAGTTTGTATTTTGCACTCAGAACGGATGCCTATCTGGGGCTTGGAACAGGTGTGATCCAGGCAAGCTTTAAAGAGACGGCAGGACCACAGATGTTCCTTCTGAAAATGCTGTTTACGGCACTGACGCTCTGCGCCGGATTCAAGGGTGGGGAGATCGTACCGTCACTGTTTATCGGGGCGACACTTGGTTCTTTTATGTCTACGATCCTTGCAGCACCGACAGATATCTGTGCGGCATGTGGAATGGTTGGTGTCTTTTGTGCAGTTACAAACAGTCCGATCACATCTCTTTTGATTGCAGCAGAGTTGTTTGGATTTAACGGGATGCCGTTTTACTGTATTGTGGTTGCGGTAAGCTATCTGCTTTCCGGATATTACAGCTTATATAAGGAACAGAAAATTGTTTATTCCAAAACAGAGAATAAATACGTGGATAAACATACGAAATAATCAAAAAACAAAAAGAAACAAAGTGAATTGATGATTTTAAAGCAAAAAAGCTGACAATTAACGAGAAAAAATTAAAAAATAGAAGAAAATACTTGAAAAAGTAAAGAACGTGTGCTAGTATCTAAAAATAATTTAGTAAAGCAAAGCGATGAAAGAGACTCTTGCTTCTGGAACTTGACAGGAATACGGCGTCACCGACTGAGAGCGCTGTTTGAGGAATGAGGCGAAGGGAACACTCTGGAGCAGATTATCTGAATGGAAAGCACAGGTGCTTTAGTAGGGTAATACGGTTCATGCACGTTACGTATGTAAGAGAGGAATCCCAAAGGATTCAATGCGGGTGGTACCGCGGATCATCAGATTATCCGTCCCGGAATACGAAAAAGTATTCCGGGGCTTTTTTATTGCCATGTACATCAAAAAACAATCCGGAATACGAAGTTGACAAAAGCAAAACATATTTTAGGAGGATTGTGACATGGAATTTATGACAGGTGTAAAAGAAAAAGAAACGCTGGAACTTAGTGAATTACTGGAAGAGGGAAGACTTGGAGAAGAAGTGAAGGTAAATGGAGCCGTTCATACAATTCGTGACATGGGAACAGTCGCTTTCGTGATTCTGAGAAAACGGGAAGGTCTGGTCCAGTGTGTATACGAAGAAGGCGTTACAAAATTTAACTTGAAAGATTTAAGAGAAGCCGCTACAGTAGAAGTAACAGGAAAACTGACCGAATCAGAGAAGGCACCGAACGGAATTGAAATCCGTCTGAGTGAGATAAAAGTACTTAGTATGCCAAAAGACAGCCTTCCACTTGCTGTTTCAAAGTGGAAACTGAACACTTCCCTGGAAGCGAAGCTGAACTATCGTTCCATTTCTCTTCGGAACGTAAGGGAAAGAGCGAAGTTTAAAATTCAGGAAGGAATCGTAAGAGGATTCAGAGAGTTCCTGTATAAAGAAGGTTTTACAGAAATTCATACCCCGAAGATCGGAGCAAAAGGAGCAGAAGGAGGATCTAACCTCTTCCGACTGGATTATTTCCATCGTCCGGCAGTGCTGGAACAGAGTCCACAGCTGTACAAACAGATGATGGTTGGTGTTTTTGACAGAGTATTTGAGACAGGACCGGTATTCAGAGCAGAAAAACACAACACCAAGCGTCATCTGAACGAATATACCAGTCTGGATTTTGAAATGGGTTATATCGACAGTTTTGAAGATATCATGGCGATGGAAACGGACTTCCTTCAGTATACGATGGAGCTTCTGAAAAAGGATTATGCGAAGGAACTTAAAATCCTGGACGTGACACTTCCGGATGTCTCTAAAATTCCGGCAATCCGTTTTGATGAGGCAAAGCAGAAGGTTTCAGAAAAGTATGGACGTAAGATCCGCAATCCATTTGATCTGGAACCCGAGGAAGAGCATCTGATCGGACAGTACGCAAAAGAGGAATGGGATTCTGATTTTGTATTTGTAACCTACTATCCGTCAAAGAAGCGTCCGTTCTATGCAATGGACGATCCACAGGATGAGAAATTCACACTCAGCTTTGACCTTTTGTTCCGTGGACTTGAGATCACGACCGGAGGACAGAGAATCCATGACTACGACATGCTGATGGAAAAGCTTGCAAAGCGGGGAATGACGGAAGAAGGACTGGAGACCTATCTGGATACATTCAAACATGGTATGCCGCCGCATGGAGGTCTTGGAATCGGAATGGAACGTCTGACAATGCAGCTTCTTGGTGAAGATAACGTCCGTGAGACAACCCTCTTCCCGAGAGATTTAAGCAGACTTACTCCGTAGAGACGAAGCTCCCTGGCTGGCAGGTAAAAAAGGAAGCTGACAAGAGGCAGCGGGGGAGGTCAAAATGAGACGAAGATGTTCCTTATGTGGAGGAAAATTAAACGGAAATATCTGCACAGAGTGTGGGCTTGACAATTCAAAGAATGACGATCAGTATGTGACACTTGAAAATTCCGGTCATGAAGAATCGCTGACACATATACATACGGAAGCGGAAAAGCCGTATGAAGGAAAGACCATGACTCGGGAAAATGTGCGTAAGGCGAAGAATGCAGATAAAAATGCAAAGAAAGCAGCTGCAAAAAAGGCGTCAAAGAATGCGGCAGCAAATGCGAGCTACAATACCGCAGACACAAGCTACAGCCAGACAGGAAACCAGAGTTACAGTTATACATCATCTTCAATGCGACAAAGCAGCAGACCGGTAAAAAAGAAAAGGAAGCTTGGAAAGTTTCTGATCGGCTTTGTGATCATTGCAGCATTTGCAGGTGAGCTTGGCGGAACGATCAGCGATGAAGTTCAGCATTATTTTGATGACTATACTCATGATGACAGTGACAGCTACACCGAGGAAGATCCATACAGTGATTTGCAGGAAGTGATGCCGGAAGAAGGAGAACTTTATGAAGCAGACCTGACAGCCGGAATTTATAAAGGCGGTGTACATCTTCCGCAGGGAACCTATACACTGACCTGCAAAAGTGGAAGTGGTCAGGTAGAGCTGACAGACAGCAAAAATAATATCTGGGTGCAGTACAATTTTGGTGATGACTACGATAATACGGAAGAAGAAGTCAGTGACTTTGAAGTATTTCCGGGATGTTATGTGATAGTAGAGGATACACTGGAGCTTCACATGACAGCAGAGAATGCACAGATGAATCTGACAGCAATTGCAAATCCGCTTACAGAATCGAAAACCGTATCGGATAAATTTACAGTAGGAAAAGACGTACCTGCAGGTGTCTATGATGTGAAATGTGTGGAAGGTTTTGGGATTTTTGATTATGACGTGACAGTAAGCGCCGGATACGAAAACTATATGGGAATGCTGATCGGTAATGAAGAGTCGGGATTTCCACAGGAGCTGAAAAATATTGTCCTGATCGATGGAACAGAAGTTGATCTGGAAGGACTTACAGTAGAACTTACACCGAGTGAGTGGATTGAATCGGAGGAGTACGAAAGCTTTTACGATAATTATTATTAGAAAGGACGAGTACAATGGCAAACAAGATTTCGGATGAAACAATCGAATACGTTGGAATCCTGGCAAAGCTGGAGCTTTCTGACGAAGAAAAAGAGCAGGCAAAGAAAGATATGGAAACCATGCTTGATTATATTGATACCCTGAATGAACTGGATACAGAAGGAATTGAACCGATGTCACATGTATTTCCGGTAAATAATGTATTCCGTGAGGATGTAGTGACAAATGGAGACAATCACGAAGCAATGCTGGCAAATGCGCCACAGCAGAAAGAACAGAGCTACAAAGTACCTAGAACATTCGCATAGGAGGAAATCGAAAGATGGATTTGAAAGGTCTTACTGCCGTTGAACTTGGGAAAAAGATTCAGGCAAAAGAAGTTACAGTAAAAGAAGCAGTGGAAGCCTGCTTTGCGCAGATTGATAAAGTAGAAAAAGAAGTCAACAGTTTTGTATCACTTCAAAAAGAAGCTGCCTTAAAAAGAGCGGAAGAAGTGCAGAAGCTGATCGATGACGGAACACTGACCGGACCGCTTGCAGGAGTACCGGTTGCGATCAAGGATAACATGTGTACGGAAGGTGTGACGACCACCTGCAGTTCAAAAATTCTGAGTAATTTTGTACCGACATTTTCAGCAGAAGCAGTTCTGAACCTGGAAAAAGCAGGTGCAGTTGTGATCGGAAAGACTAATATGGATGAATTTGCGATGGGAAGCACGACTGAGACTTCTTATTATGGAGAGACAAAGAATCCGTGGAATCTGGAGCATGTACCGGGTGGATCTTCCGGTGGCTCCTGTGCGGCAGTTGCGGCTCTGGAAGTACCATATGCTCTTGGATCTGACACCGGCGGATCGATCCGTCAGCCAAGTTCTTACTGCGGAATCGTTGGAATCAAGCCAACCTACGGAACGGTATCCCGTTATGGACTGATCGCTTACGGATCATCTCTTGACCAGATCGGACCGGTTGCAAGGGACGTAACCGACTGTGCGACGGTTCTTGAGACCATCGCATCCCATGATGGAAAAGACAGCACTTCGGTAGAACGCCAGGACACGGATTTTACGAGTGCGTTGGTAAACGATGTAAAAGGGATGAAGATCGGTATTCCAAAAGATTATTTTGGAGAAGGTATGGACGAAGAAGTGAAAAAACCGATTCTGGAAGCCGCAGAGGTTCTGAAAAATGCAGGAGCTGAGATTGAAGAATTTGATCTTGGACTTGTAAAATATGCGATTCCGGCTTATTATGTCATCGCATCAGCAGAGGCAAGTTCCAACCTGTCCCGATTTGACGGTGTGAAATACGGATACCGCACAAAGGATTATGAAGAGCTTCACCAGATGTACAAAAAGACCCGCTCCGAGGGCTTCGGACCGGAGGTAAAGCGTCGTATCATGCTTGGGTCTTTCGTACTCAGTTCCGGATATTATGATGCTTATTATCTGAAAGCACTCCGTACAAAAGCACTGATTAAAAAGGCATTTGACAGTGCATTTGCAAAATATGATATGATCCTGGCGCCGGCAGCACCGACGACAGCACCGAAGCTTGGAGCTTCCTTAAGTGATCCGATCAAAATGTATCTGGGCGACATTTATACGATTTCCGTCAACCTGGCAGGACTTCCGGGGATCAGTATTCCGGTTGGACGGGATGCGAAAGGACTTCCGGTTGGAATGCAGCTCATCGGAGACTGCTTCCAGGAGAAAAAGCTTTTTCAGGCAGCTTATACCTATGAGTGCCTGACAGAGAAAAAATGGGTATCTATGTACGACAAAACAGAAGCAGCCGGAAAGGGGGAAGCATAGATGTCAAAGCAGTATGAAACCGTAATCGGTCTGGAGGTTCACGTAGAACTTGCAACAAAGACAAAAATTTTCTGTGGATGCAGTACCGCATTCGGGGGCGCACCGAATACACATACCTGCCCGGTATGTACCGGTATGCCGGGCTCCCTTCCGGTATTAAATAAAAAAGTAGTAGAATATGCGATGGCAGTAGGACTTGCGACAAACTGTAAGATCACACAGGTGTGCAAATTCGACCGTAAGAATTATTTCTATCCGGATAACCCGCAGAACTATCAGATTTCACAGCTCTATCTGCCAATTGCGAGAGACGGCTATGTAGAGATTGAAGTCGGAGAGCAGAAGAAAAAAGTCCGGATCCATGAGATGCATATGGAAGAGGATGCCGGAAAGCTGATCCATGATGAGTGGGAGGACTGCTCTTTAGTAGATTATAACCGAAGTGGGGTTCCGCTGATCGAGATTGTATCGGAGCCGGATATGCGTTCGGCAGATGAAGTCATTGCTTATCTGGAAAAATTGCGTATGATCTGCCAGTATCTGGGAGCATCGGACTGTAAGCTTCAGGAAGGATCTATGCGAGCAGACGTCAATCTTTCGGTTCGTGAAGTAGGTGCTTCTGAGTTTGGAACACGTACTGAGATGAAGAACTTGAACTCCTTTAAAGCGATTACACATGCGATCGAAGGAGAGAGACAGAGACAGATCGAACTTATCGAAGAAGGAAAGAAAGTCATTCAGGAAACCAGAAGATGGGATGATAATAAAGAATATTCTTATGCAATGCGTTCCAAAGAGGATGCACAGGATTATCGTTATTTCCCGGA
>OLQG01001745.1_pt1 | contig 12664 bp, 9 predicted proteins | sample 1672221 | NCBI WGS metagenome assembly OLQG01 (sample SAMEA3136660, study PRJEB25190) | human gut metagenome | biome: human gut; feature: human-associated habitat; material: faeces | place: Austria | collected 2013
TCTGCTGGAAGAAATCTTTTACTGTTTTGATCGCAATCTGTGTGTCATGGAGGTTGAGGTCTGCATGATAGGTTGCGGGGATTGTGATTGTGTTCATTATCGGCTCCTCCTGATGATTTTTGGGCTTATTGCTCTGTGGGGTATTATAGCAGAAAATGGCCAGGGTGGCAATATAAGGAGATGTGAAGTCCGGTCCCGGACCAGGGAAAAATACTGGGTATTGAGAGCGTGATATGATATACTGAATGTAAATTGTGAAGCGATCGCATTCAGGGACATACAGCAGGAAAGAATGCGAATGTCCGATTGATAAAAAGAAATGTGAATGTCCGTTTTAACGGACAGAATGGAGGGAGTTTATGGCAGGTGAGAAGTGTCAGGTTTGTGGCGGCAGGGTTGTAAATGGCAGGTGTTCGCTGTGCGGGATGCCTTACAGAAATGATGAAATACTCTACCATCTTAATGAACCCCGGGATGTACATTACAGGCATGCTTCCGCAAAAGTGCGGGATATGATGCGACAGTATGGACAAACTGTGGACAAAGCAGCACAGCGCGGCGGCAGAGTGAACCGAAGTACAAATATGGGCCGGAATACGAATGCAGGCCAGAATATGAATACGGGCCGGAATATGAATACAGGCCGGAATGCAGGTGCGAACCGGAATCCAAATGGAAATCGAAATACAGGAAATGCAGCTGCAACTGTAAGGAAGACCGTACCGGCAGGTAACACCATGAATAAAACAACGGCAGACAGGAACCGTACAGAAGTTTCAAACCAGGGGAAAAAGCAGCAGAACGAAGGACGGAAAAGAAACAGTATAAGCTGGATCATATGGCTTATAGTGGCACTGGTTGCTTTGTTTCCCCAGTTATGGGATTTTATCGTAGAATGGATCAGAATGAATTTGTAAGAATATTTCCGCAGTGAGATCATGCGGTGCTAAGAGTCTGTATTTTCTTGTATACAGAAATACCCCTTTTCTTTTCCTCTCAGCTGTGGTATACTCATGCCTAGCACAATATATAGAAAAAAACCAAGATATAGAGAATAACAATACTATATATAGTATTCGGGAGAGATGAGTCATGTTATATGTGATTAAGAAAGACGGAACAAGAGAGGAGTTTAATCCTCAGAAAATCGTGGCTGCCGTAAATAAATCAGCAGAGCGTATCCTTTATACTTTTTCCGATGAGGAGAAGGATTTTATCTGCCGTTTTGCTCAGGAGCATGCGGATTCCCTTGGGAAAAATGAGATCGAGATCCAGGAGATGCACAACATCGTGGAGGGTGCACTGGAGCGGGTGAATCCTGCAGTTGCCAAGAGCTACCGCGATTACCGGAATTACAAGCTGGATTTCATCCACATGATGGATGACGTTTACACCAAGAGTCAGGCCATCCGCTACATCGGTGATAAGAGCAATGCCAATACAGACAGTGCGCTTGTTGCAACCAAGAGAAGCCTGATCTTTAATGAGCTGAACAAGGAGCTTTACCGGAAGTTCTTTATGAACCGTAATGAGCTTCAGGCATGTAAGGACGGTTATATTTATATTCATGATCAGTCTGCACGTCTGGATACTATGAACTGCTGTCTGTTTGATGTGGCAGCTGTTTTAAGCGGCGGTTTTGAGATGGGTAATGTCTGGTATAATGAGCCGAAGACTCTGGACACAGCCTTTGATGTTATGGGCGATATCATCCTCAGCACAGCGGCGCAGCAGTACGGTGGTTTTACCGTTCCGGAAGTTGATAAGATCCTGGCACCGTATGCGAAGAAGAGCTATGATAAATATATTTCCGAATTTCTGAAATACTCCGATGAGAGCTGGAGCGGCCGCGAGGAACGTGCGATCGAGTATGCCCTTGACAAAGTCCGCAGGGATTATGACCAGGGATGGCAGGGAATTGAGTATAAGCTGAATACGGTTGGTTCTTCCAGAGGCGATTATCCGTTTGTTACAGTAACACTTGGTCTTGGAACTGAGCAGTTTGAGAAGATGTGTACGGTTTCTCTCCTTGAAGTTCATCAGGGAGGCCAGGGAAAAGCCGGACATAAGAAACCGGTACTGTTTCCGAAGATCGTATTCCTCTATGACAAAGAGATCCACGGTCCTGGAAAGTGCTGTGAGGATATTTTTGAGGCTGGTGTGGAGTGCTCCTCCAAGACCATGTATCCGGACTGGCTGTCCATGTCCGGAGCAGGCTATATTTCCAGCATGTACAAGAAATACAAAAAAGTCATCAGCCCGATGGGATGCCGTGCTTTTTTAAGTCCGTGGTATGAGCGTGGCGGCATGGAACCGGCAGATGAGAATGATACGCCTGTTTTTGTGGGCCGTTTTAACATCGGTGCGGTAAGCCTTCATCTTCCGATGATCCTTGCCAAGGCCAGGGCGGAGAGCAGAGATTTCTATGAAGTTCTGGATTTCTATCTGGAAATGATCCGTAATCTGCATATCCGTACGTATGAGTATCTGGGACAGATGCGTGCGTCTACCAATCCTCTTGCGTACTGTGAGGGTGGTTTCTACGGCGGACATCTGAAACCGAATGAAAAAATCGGCAAGATCCTGAAACCGATGACAGCTTCCTTTGGTATTACAGCACTTAATGAGCTGCAGGAGCTTTACAATGGAAAATCCATTGCAGAGGATGGTGCGTTTGCCCTGGAAGTCCTGAAATATATCAATGACAAGGTAAATCAGTACAAGAAGGAAGATGGCTATCTTTACGCAATCTACGGAACACCGGCAGAGAGTCTCTGCGGCCTTCAGGTAGAACAGTTCCGTAAGATGTACGGAATCATTGAGGGTGTTTCTGACAGACCATATGTGAGCAACAGTTTCCACTGCCATGTAACCGAGGATGTAACCCCGATCGAGAAACAGGATCTGGAGGGTCGTTTCTGGGAGCTTTGCAATGGCGGTAAGATCCAGTATGTACGTTATCCGATCGGCTACAATAAAGAAGCCATCCGTACATTGATCCGCAGAGCCATGGATCTGGGGTATTATGAGGGCGTGAACCTTTCTCTCGCATACTGTGATGATTGTGGTCACGAGGAGCTGGAGATGGATGTGTGTCCGGTCTGCGGTTCCAGAAACCTGACGAAGATCGACCGTATGAACGGATATCTTTCCTACAGCCGTGTTCATGGAGATACCCGTCTGAATGAGGCGAAGATGGCGGAGATCGCTGAGCGAAAATCCATGTAAAATGGCCGGACAGATTGGCAGAGGAACCGTTCTCTGATGCGGAGCCAGGCAGTAAAGTATGGATGTTTGATGCCTGTCTGAACGGATACAGATTAAGACATAGATTATAAAAATACACAGATATGGCATTATGCGCTGTATCTGTGTTTTTTTGCGCCAGTTTTCCGGTATAAAAAATATCCCGCAGAGCTGCTGGCAGGATCAGCAGTTCTCTGCGGGATATTGTCATGGCAAAGTGGATATTTATATTTCACTTTATATTCTGTGTTTATAGATAATTATTTAATGATGGTTCCTGTTTTCTCACAGTATCCGTCTTTGGCGTGAGCCATATCGGTGATGATGGTACGGCGTCCGGTGCCTTTTTCAACGAAGGAAACACCTGCTTCTATCTTCGGAAGCATGGAGCCTGCAGCGAACTGATCGTCTGCAATGTATTTCTTCGCATCTTCTGTGGAGATGGTATCCAGATAAGATTCCTGATCGGTGTTGTGGTTAAGGCTTACCTTCTCAACACTTGTAAGGATCATCAGAGTATCTGCGTTCAGTTCCTCTGCAAGAAGTCCTGCTGCACGGTCCTTCTCGATGATAGCACTGGCACCGTTCAGCTGGGTACCCTGCTCAAGAACCGGGATTCCGCCACCGCCTGCTGCGATAACGATCTGCTCTGCCTGGGAAAGAACCTTCACGGTCTCGATCTCCACGATCTTCTGTGGCTTCGGTGCTGCAAGGATTCTTCTGTACTGTCCTTCCCCTACTTTTGTGACGAAGTTTCCTTTTTCTTCCTCGGCTTCTGCTTCTTCTGCATTCAGGACACGACCGATGATCTTCTCCGGTTCGGAAAATGCTTCATCATATGGATCAATGACAACCTGTGTGAGAATGGTGCTGACAGGTTTATAGATTCCTCTGGAAATAAGTTCCGCACGAATGGCGTTCTGAAGGTCATAGCCGATATAACCCTGGCTCATGGCAGAACATACGGACATTGGTGCAAATGTATAATCAGGATGTGCCTTGCCGAATTCATTCATTGCGGTGTGGATCATCCCTACCTGCGGACCGTTGCTGTGGGAGATTACCACGCGGGTTCCCTCTTCAACCAGGTCTGCGATTGCCTTGGCTGCAAGTCGGGCGGCTGTTTTCTGCTCAGGAAGTGTGGTACCAAGTGCTCGGTGGCCTAATGCAACTACTACAGTTTTTTCGCTCATAGGAAATACCTCATTTCTCTTTAAAATTGGTTACTGTTCAATAGTAACGAGTATTATATTTTATTATAAAAGACCTATGTTGGAAATGCAATAGAATTTTAGATGAATACGGTTTACAGATAGTTGTCAGGCCGTGAATTTTCAGACAAGGAAAAACCGCCTGATTCGGTCAGGCGGTTCATTTCCTACTATTTTTTGAGGGGGGGAGATAGAGAGTGGTTTTTCATCTATCCAAGACCTATTATATAGAGGAAATATGTTTAAATTATGTCGGTAATCTAAAAGAAATCGAAAATTTATAAAGAAAGTTTAAACAAACTTTATAATTTTTATATCTGGTTGCACCTGATTGAGGAATGTGCTACATTGGAAGAGTCTTAAGTCCGTGTTCTGCGGAATATATTCACGCATCAGTTCGATGCAGAAATCCTATTTTTACTGATAAATATTGTTTTGCCGACGGTTATGCACCGTTTTTCCGGGGAGGGATGCCTTTGTCTGTGGAAAAGTAAGCTTCTGTTAAAAGTGAATGTGTAAAAGATAATGCCATAACAGGCAGAAATGGAGAATTGAAATGAAAAACAGAATATGGAAACAGATAAAGCAGATCACAGTTGCGGCTGCAGTGGCCGGAACTGTGCTGTTTGGAAGTGTTCAACCGGGAATGGCTGCGGATTCTGAACTTCAGTCGGGACAGGAATTGTCAGATGACCGGGAAAAGGAGGATGGATATGAGCACATGGAGGAGCTGGCATCCGGGGAAACAGTATGCAAAGAGAATGAAGCGCCGGAGGAAGAGAGTGAGAGCACACAGGAGAGAACGGAGACCGGAGGAGAAAATGTAGAAAGTGCTGCACTGCCTTTGGAAGGTGTTGAAGAGGAAGATATGGATATGGAGGAAGATATGTCCGAAGATACGGAAGACGCGGAAGAACCTGAGGAAATGCCGGAAGAAGAACCGGAGGAAATTTCGCCTTCTGCGGATGCAGACACAGAACAAGCAGATATGACACTTTCTCTGACTTCAGAGACGGAAGAAATGAAAGCAGGGAAGACCATCCGCTACCGTGTGGACCTTGCTAATACCGGCGATGTGGATCTGATCGATATACAAATGACCAGCAGCTTTTCCTGCCCGAAGATCACACAGCAGTGGGAGGAGGCTGAGGGACTTGACGGAGAAGGTGCAGATGCAGAGGTGGCAGAGCTGAAAGCCGGTGAGAAGCGGAGTTTTTATATTCTGGCACCGCTTTTAAATGAACAGGAAAAAGATCTGGAACATAAAGTAGAAGCAGGTGCGAAAGTAAAGGGACGGCCGGAGGAGATGATTTTTCGGAAAGCGCAGATGGTCAGTCCGCTGCAGCCGCTGAAAGCAGATTTTTCTGTAAAGAAAACAGCGGACAGAGAGACTGCAATGCTAGGAGAAACAGTCACTTATCAGATCTGCATCATCAATACCGGGGAAAAAACACTTCATTCTGTTGTGGGGACAGAACGTTTTCAGGCAGAGGGGATTGAGGCTCGTTTTGTGGAACAGGAAGGGATTACATTAAACAGTACGAAAACCAAAGCTCTGATCGAAAAAATAGCGCCAGGGGAAGCAGTATCCCTTCAGGCAGAGGTGAAGATCCCGGAAAAAACGGTAAATCAGAAGCTTTTTAACAAGGTAACCGTCACAAGCCAGGAAACCGGTGAGAAACAGATGGAGGCATCCGACGAGATCACAGTAGAAGGAAACGAGACACCGACACCAGAAGAAAGCCCTGAGGAAAAGACAGGAGGAGATCCTTCTTCCGGACAGGAAGAAATGGCAAGGGCAGCATCTTCTCATCCACAGACGGGCGACAATACGGAGCCGTCGCTGTTTGTACTGCTGGCAGTGAGTGCTGGGGTGACGGGGATGGGAGTTCTCTGGCTGCGAAGAAAATATGCCCGGATCTATGGCGGAAAATGACATTGCGTGTTCTGGTGAAAACAATAATAAACGGGCTTTTTACAGGGAGTGTCCTGGCGTAAAGAAACGTTGAAAACAGGGGGCAGGTGTGCTATTCTATATGGTATGTACACAAAATAAGAACAGTATGCCTTCCCGTATCCTGACTGTCATCTGGCAGCCGGAAAAAGGGAAAATGGAGGAGAAAAAATGAAACTTTTATCCTTATTAGAACATCTTGAATACAAATGCCTTCAGGGAAATACAGACCAGGAAGTTTCTTCTGTTGTGTATGATTCCCGTAAAGTAGAAGAGGGAAGTCTTTTTATTTGCATCAGAGGCGCAGTTGTGGATGGCCATAAATTCGTGCCGGATGTTGTGGCAAAAGGTGCAAAAACTCTCATCGTAGAAGAACCGGTGGAAGCTCCGGCAGATGTAACTGTGATCCAGGTGGAGGATACCCGTTATGCCATGGCGTTTATTTCCGCAGCATGGTTCGGACATCCGGCGAAGAAACTGAAAACGATCGGAATCACGGGAACCAAGGGTAAGACAACCACCACTTACATGGTGAAGTCTATCCTTGAAAATGCAGGATATAAGGTTGGCCTGATCGGAACGATCGAAGCCATTATTGGAGAGAAACATATCCCGGCAGCCAATACAACACCGGAATCGTATATGGTTCAGAAATATTTCCATGATATGGTTGAAGCGGGCTGCGACGCGGTAGTTATGGAGGTTTCTTCACAGGGACTGATGCTCCACAGAACCCAGGGATTTGTCTTTGATTTTGGAATTTTCACAAATATTGAGCCAGATCATATCGGACCGAATGAACATAAAGATTTCGATGATTATCTTCACTGTAAATCCATGCTTCTGAAACAATGTAAGGTTGGTATCGTAAACCGTGATGATGAACATTTTGAACGTATTATCGATGGCCATACCTGTGAGCTTGAGACATACGGATTTTCTGAAAAAGCGGATCTCCGTGCAGAAGATGCGAAACTGGTGGGAAGAAAAGGATATCTTGGAATTTCCTACCATGTAAAGGGACTTCTTGATTTTCCGGTGGAGATCGATATTCCTGGCAAATTTAGTATTTACAATTCCCTGACAGCCATCGCCATCTGCCGTCATTTCAAAGTATCTGAAGAGAATATCATCAAAGCGCTGAAAGTAGCCAAGGTGAAAGGTCGTATTGAGATGATCAAGGTATCCGACGAATTTACGCTGATGATCGATTATGCGCACAATGCCATGGCGCTTGAGAGCCTTCTTGGAACATTGAAGGAATATAACCCGCACAGACTGGTATGCCTGTTTGGATGTGGGGGAAACCGCTCCAAGCTCCGCCGCTATGAGATGGGTGAGGTTTCCGGCAAGATGGCAGATCTCACGATCATCACTTCTGATAATCCACGTGATGAAGATCCTCAGGCCATCATCGATGATATCAAGATCGGAATGGCGAAAACCGATGGTAAATATGTAGAGATCCCTGACCGTAAGGAGGCTATTGCCTATGCGATCCATCATGGAGAACCGGGAGATATCATTGTCCTCGCAGGAAAAGGACATGAGGATTACCAGGAGATCAAGGGTAAGAAATATCCGATGGATGAGAGAGTTCTGATCCGGGAAATCCTGGAAGAAGATCGGAAAGCGTAATCGGATGGTCTATGCAGATGTGATCATTGACATTTCTCATGAGAAAGTTGACCGGGATTTTCAGTACCGCATTCCGGAAGAACTGGAACCGGCCATAAAACCAGGCGTTGTGGTTACTGTACCGTTCGGGAAGGGAAATACACTCCGAAAGGGTTATGTGATCGGAACTTCTACAGAAGCCAAATATGATGCCTCGAAGACGAAGGAAATCCAGGGAGTGTCCACGGACAGTGAAACAACGGAATCCAGACTGATCGCACTTGCGGCATGGATGAAAGAAACGTATGGTTCTACCATGATCCAGGCACTGAAAACAGTACTTCCTGTAAAAGATAAAGTAAGAGCCAAAGAAAAAAAGCTGATCTTTTTTACCGGGGAGAAAGCGCGTGCACAGAAGCTTCTGGAAGAACTGGAAGGCAGTCGCTTTAAAGCTCGTGAAAGATTTCTGAGGGCAATTCTGGAGGCAGGAAGTTTGGATTATACCTATGCGTCAAAAGAGCTTGGAGCCAGTATTTCTGTCCTGGATTTTTTTGAAAAAAAGGGCCTTATAAAGATTGAAAGCCAGGAAATGTACCGCATTCCGAAAAACAGTGGACTGGTAAAAGAGGACGGGGAACTTTCTCTGAATCAGGAACAGCAGGAAGCCGTTGCAGAGATTTTTCAGGAATGGCAGAAACCGGAACCGAGACCTGCACTTCTTTTTGGAGTGACCGGAAGCGGAAAGACGCAGGTTTACATGAGGCTGATCCAGGAAGTACTGGAAGAGGGAAAACAGGCCATTGTGCTGATTCCGGAAATTGCACTTACCTATCAGACAGTCCGGCGTTTTTATGCCATGTTTGGAGATAAAGTTTCTGTCCTGAATTCCAGACTTTCCCAGGGAGAACGTTATGACCAGTTCAAAAGAGCGAAACGTGGCGAGGTGCAGGTGATGGTGGGACCCAGATCTGCGCTGTTCACCCCGTTTTCCAATCTAGGACTGATCGTTATCGATGAAGAACATGAACCCACCTATAAAAGTGAAAATACACCAAGGTATCATGCCAGGGAAACAGCCATTCAGAGAGCAGGCATGGAACATGCCCGTATTGTTCTGGGATCTGCAACACCGTCACTGGAGGCTTACAGTCATGCCTGTGACGGAGAATATCTTCTGGTACGATTAAACGCCCGTTATGAAGAACGGCCGCTTCCCCAGGTATCAATTGTTGATTTGCGGGAAGAATTAAAAAAAGGTAACCGTTCCGTGCTGAGTATGGAACTGAAACAGCAGATGGATCATGCACTTAAGAACAGGGAACAGGTTATGCTGTTTTTGAACCGGCGGGGTTATGCAGGTTTTGTTTCCTGCAGGGCATGTGGGCACGTGATGAAATGTCCGCACTGTGATGTGTCTTTAAGTGAACATAATGGCAACCGTCTGGTCTGCCATTACTGCGGATATGAAATTGCGAAACCAGAATCCTGTCCTTCCTGTGGTTCTCCGCATATCGGTGGATTTAAAGCCGGAACCCAGCAGATCGAGAAAGTCCTGGAAAAAGAATTTCCCGAAGCCCGTGTCCTTCGAATGGATTTTGATACCACAAGGACAAAAGACAGTTATGAGAAGATCCTGGCAGCTTTTGCCAGACATGAGGCGGACATTCTGGTGGGAACGCAGATGATCGTTAAAGGACATGATTTCCCGGATGTGACGCTGGTAGGTGTGATCGCTGCAGATCTTTCACTGAACATGGATGATTATCACTGCGGGGAACGGACATTTCAGCTCCTTACCCAGGCGGTTGGGCGTTCCGGCAGAGGAAATAAGGCGGGGCATGCGGTGATACAGACGTATCAGCCGGAGCACTACAGTATTCAGGCAGCAGCCATTCAGGACTATGAGAAATTTTATAAAGAAGAGATGATGTACCGGATGCTTCTGGATTATCCGCCGGCAGCTCATATGATGACAGTTTTTGGCGCCTGCCAGGATGAGGAACTTCTCAAAAAAGCCATGTATTATATAGAAGTTTTTATCCGCAGGGTAAGTCCGAAAGAGGAGCTTCACATGATCGGCCCTGCGTCTGCATCGGTAGGAAAAGTAAAAGATGTTTACCGCCAGGTGCTCCATCTGAAGCACACAGATATACGTTTTCTCACGGCAGTCAGAGAAAAGCTGGAGAAATATATAGAGATAAATTCCGGATTCCGGAAGATATATATACAATATGATATGATGTAACGATTTCATAAAGAAAGGAAATCGCTGCAGATGAGTTAAAGGAGAAGAAAAAATGGCACTTAGAACAATTCGTGTACAGGGTGATTCTGTACTGACAAAAAAATCCCGCACAGTGGACAAAATGACACCAAGGATCGGAGAACTGATTACAGATATGCTGGATACCATGTATGATGCAATGGGCGTAGGCCTTGCGGCACCACAGGTGGGAATCCTGAAACGTATTGTTGTAATTGATGTAGGGGAAGGCCCGATTGTCCTGATCAATCCGGAGATCCTTGAGACCAGCGGTGAGCAGACCGGTGATGAGGGATGCTTAAGTGTTCCTGGAATGGCAGGACAGGTAACACGTCCGAACTATGTGAAAGTAAAAGCTCTTGATGTAAATATGGAAGAGCAGATCTATGAGGGAGAGGGACTTCTCGCAAGAGCGTTCTGCCACGAGATCGATCATCTTGATGGAAAAATGTATACAGAGCTTGTGGAGGGAGAACTTCACAAGGTAACTTATGATGAAGAAGACTAAAGGCGGGATAATATGAAAATTGTTTATATGGGAACTCCGGACTTTGCGGTGGCACCACTTGCGGCGCTGGTAGAGAACGGATATGAGGTCGAGGCAGTGATCACACAGCCGGACAAACCTAAGGGCAGAGGTAAGACCATGATGCCTACCCCTGTAAAAGAAGAAGCACTGAACCATGAGATTCCGGTACTGCAGCCGGTAAAAGTAAGAGATCCGGAGTTTGTGGAGAAGCTTAAAAGTCTTGCACCGGATATTATCGTTGTAGCGGCATTTGGACAGATCATTCCAAAGAGTATCCTTGATATGCCGAAATTCGGATGTATCAATATCCATGCATCCCTTCTTCCGAAGTACCGTGGAGCAGCGCCGATCCAACAGGCTGTGATCGACGGAGAAAAAGAATCCGGCGTTACTATCATGCAGATGGGAACCGGCCTGGATACCGGTGATATGATTTCCAGGATCGTAGTGCCACTTTCAGAGGATGAGACAGGAGGAAGCCTGTTTGACAAGCTTGCTGTGGCAGGAGCAGAGCTTCTGGTACAGACACTGCCGTCTATCTTTGACGGAACTGCCACCCGTGAAAAACAGCCGGAAGAAAGCCCGACACCATATGCAGCCATGATCTCCAAAAAAATGGGACTTCTGGATTTTGGAAAAAGTGCAGAAGAACTGGAGCGGCTGGTAAGAGGCCTCAACCCGTGGCCGAGTGCTTTTACCTTTATCAATGGAAAAACGCTGAAGGTCTGGAAGGCTTCCGTACTGAAAACGCAGGCCGGGAAAGTACCGGGAACTGTACTTGCCGCAGATAAAGAAGGAATTCAGGTAGCCTGCGGACAGAATGTGCTGGTACTTCATGAAGTACAGCTGGAAGGCAAGAAACGGATGGAAGTAGATGCTTTTCTGCGGGGCTATCAGTTGAAACCAGGAGACATGTTTAAAGATTCCAGGGAGTGATAAGCGATGTACGGATATGGTTATTATGGCTGGGGGATGGACCCCACGGTTCTGCTGCTTGTGATCGGAATGCTGCTTTCTCTGGTTGCATCCGCGAAACTGCACAGTACGTTTGCTGTTTATAAAAAGATTCGGAATCATTCCGGGATCACTGGCGCGGAAGCTGCACAGAGGATCTTAAGGGCAGCAGGTATCACGGATGTGCAGGTGGTTCCGATCAGGGGAAGCCTGACCGATCACTATGATCCAAGAACAAAAACAGTTTCCCTTTCTGAGGATATTTATGGAAGAAATTCACTGGCAGCAGTAGGCGTGGCAGCCCATGAATGCGGACATGCGATCCAGGATGCCATCAATTATGCGCCTCTGAACATCCGATCTGCCATTGTACCGGCAGCCAATATCGGCTCACAGCTTTCCTGGCCGCTGTTTATTGCGGGACTGATCTTTTCCATCCGTCCTCTGGTGACTTTGGGAATTGTTCTGTTTTCACTGGCAGTACTTTTTCAGCTGGTAACTTTGCCGGTTGAGGTCAATGCGTCTTCCAGAGCGCTGAAAATGCTGGAAAGTACCGGAATTTTGGGTACAGATGAAAAAAAAGGAGCAAGAAAAGTACTGACAGCGGCAGCGCTTACTTATGTGGCAGCTCTGGCAGCATCGATTTTACAGCTTCTGAGACTGATTATCCTTGCAGGAGGTAGAGATCGTGATTAACAGCGGAGTAAATACAAGAGAACTGATTCTTGAGATCCTGCTGGAGATTGAGGAGGAAGGCGAGCACAGCCACATTGCGATCCGCAATGCCCTTTCCAAATATCAGTTCCTTCCAAAACAGGAACGTAGTTTTATAACGAGAGTATGTGAGGGAACCCTGGAATACAGGATCTATATTGATTATGTCATCGATT
>OLQG01001751.1_pt1 | contig 12625 bp, 10 predicted proteins | sample 1672221 | NCBI WGS metagenome assembly OLQG01 (sample SAMEA3136660, study PRJEB25190) | human gut metagenome | biome: human gut; feature: human-associated habitat; material: faeces | place: Austria | collected 2013
ATAGTACCATTAATTCCACATTTTTCAAGATTTATTTTGAAATTCTCCACTGCCTCACGTGTGGAACGCACAAAGGAACGCTCTCTTACCGGATTGACCGGAATCAGATTCACATGACAGTTAAGCCCTTTCAGACGGCCTGCAAGTTCCTGCGCATTTTCTTTACTGTCATTCACTCCTGCCACCAGACTGTATTCAAAGGTGATTCTGCGCCCTGTCTTGTCAAAATAATTGCGGCAGGCTGCCAGTAATTCATCAATAGAATATTTATTGGCGATCGGCATTAACTCCCGCCGCTTTTCATCATTCGGTGCATGAAGAGACACAGCCAGTGTCATCTGAAGTTTTTCTTCTGCCAGTTCATAAATTTTCGGAACCAGGCCACAGGTAGAAACAGTAAGATTTCGCTGGCTGATATGGATTCCTCCGTCTTCCGTAAGAATATGAATAAAACGCAGCAGATTGTCATAATTATCCAGTGGCTCACCGGTCCCCATTACCACTACATTGGAGATACGTTCTCCGATAGATGTCTGAATGCGGTAAATCTGATCCAGCATCTCTGACGGAAGAAGGTTTCTGGTCAGGCCGCCAATCGTAGATGCACAGAAACGACATCCCATACGGCATCCCGCCTGAGATGAAATACAGACGGAATTTCCATATTTATAACGCATGAGAACACTTTCGATCATATTTCCATCAGCGAGACGGAACAAATACTTTCTGGTTCCATCCACCTTTGAGATCTGAACATCCAGAGTTTCCAGTGCTGTAATCGGATAATCAGCCAGTTTCTGTTTCAGGCTCTTCGGGAGATTTGCCATCTCATCATAAGAAGTTACCAGATGTTCATGCAGCCAACTGTATATCTGCTTTGCACGGAAAGGCTTTTCTCCAATCTGCGTCATGAGTTCTTTTAACTCATCTATCGTCATTGATTTGATATCTGTCATAATTATTTCCTTCTGAATCTTGCAATAAAGAACCCATCTGTACCATGCACTCCCGGAAGCATCTGCAAATATCCAAGTCCGGTCGTTTCTGAGCGAAGTTCTTCCGGTATGAATTCATCAATACTTTCCAGTTTGAACGGATGATTGTTCATAAACCACATCATGTTCTCTTCATTTTCTTCTTTTGCAATCGTACATGTACTGAATACCAGTACTCCTCGCGGTTTTACATATTCTGCTGCTTTGTCCAGGATCGTTCTCTGGAGGATCACAAGTTCTTCTTCCTTCTGTGCTGTCGAACGATATTTGATTTCCGGTTTTTTGCCGATCACACCATATCCGGAACACGGCACATCCGCAAGGACAATATCTGCTTTGCATTCCGATTCCACATCAAATATGGTTGCATCCTGTACCTTTGCCTGTACATTGATGGAATTCAGTCTCTGAATGTTTTCTTCAATCAGGTTTACCTTATACTGACTGATGTCGCGGGCGTCTACCGTTCCAAAACCTTCCATTTTATCTCCTATATGGAGGCTTTTTCCTCCCGGTGCTGCACACATATCGATAACATAGTCACCTTTCTGAGGATTGGCAATCTCGGCAACCAGCATAGAACTGACGTCCTGTACAACCATTTTCCCCTGAATAAATGCATCCAGTGCAAGAATATGATTATATCCTGAAATACGTTTTGCATAAGGAAGATATGGTGCCTGTTCTACTTTGACTCCCTGATTTTTCAGACTTTCACAGATCTTATCTACGGAATTAAGATATGTACGGCAGCGTACAGTCACCGGTTTTTCCTCCAGAAAATCCGCAAGCATTTTTTCTGTTGTCTCTTCTCCATAATCGGCAAGCCAGCGTTCTACCAGTTCTTCCGGCATGGAATAGCGAACCGAAAGATAACGTACAAGATTCTCTTCCCTTGGAGGATATTCCAGTTCATCCATCTGCCTAGCCACCGTGCGAAGTACACCGTTTACAAACGGTTTCAGATTATAAAAGCCTTTTTTCTGTGCCAGTTTCACCGCTTCATTGCAGACTGCACTGTCCGGCACACGATCCATAAATTTCAGCTGATATACTGCACTTCGCAGAATCTCGCGGATCGGCGGTTTCATTTTATCAACAGGGATCTTCGAAAAAGAATCGATGATATAATCGATCAATATCCTGTATTCCAGTGTTCCCTCACAGACTCTTGTGATAAAAGCTCTCTCCTGTTTCGGCAGAAACTGATATTTGGAAAGCGCATTACGAATCGCAATATGACTGTGTTCTCCCTCTTCATCAATCTGAAGAAGGATCTCCATGATCATTTCTCTTGTATTGATTCCACTAGTCATCTCGTCTTCTTCCTCCTGCAAGTATCAAAAGTCTCAGAAGCTGCAGTATGGAAGCAGCCAGTGCAGCTACGTAGGTCATTGCCGCAGCTGTCAGTACTTTTCTTGCACCTTTTGTCTCATCACTTCCAAGAATCCCTGTACTCTGAAGCATTTTCAAAGCTCTGGAAGATGCATTGATCTCTACGGGCAGTGTCACCAGCTGAAACAGAACCGCAAGTGAAAAGAGAACGATTCCTGCCGTTACCAGTGGACGGATTCCTGAAAAAAGTCCGATCAGAAACAACGGCCAGGAAAGCGTGCTCCCAAAATTCGCCACCGGAACGATCGCGCTGCGGAATTCAAGTGGTGCATAGCCAATTGCATGCTGAATTGCATGTCCACACTCATGTGCAGCTACACCAACTGCTGCCAGTGAAGTTTTATCATAGATATCCTCGGAAAGACTTACAGTCTTTGTCCTTGGATCGTAATGATCTGTAAGGCTTCCGGAAATTGCTCTTACATGTACATCTGTAATCCCTGCCGCACGAAGGATTCTCTCTGCTGTTTCCGCTCCGGTAAGACCGGATGCACTTCTGATTTTGCGATAATAGGAAAATGTACTTTTCAGCCTTGTAGATGCAGCAAGTGACAGCAGCATTCCAATGATCAGCAGCACATAGGTCCAGTCAAATCCATAATATCCGTATCCATATCCGTACATCCGCATCACTCCTTATGATCTTTCAGCATCGTCCCTGCAGTTACCTGATATCCGCGAAGAAACGCATCTGTTTCCATCCGTTTCTTTCCTTCCAGCTGCACTTCCTTCAGAATCAGTGCATCACTTCCGCATGCAACATGAATGCCGGATTTATCCACACCAATGATCGTTCCCGGTGCTTCTTTTCCACATTCTGCACGCTCAACTGCACATTTCCACACCTTCAGCGTCTTTCCATTAAGAAACGTATATGCACTCGGCCACGGATTCAGTCCACGCACCAGTCTTTCCAGTTCAACAGCACTTTTTGAAAAATCCATCAGGCCCATTTTCTTGCTGATCATAGCTGCATACGGTGTCGGGCTCTCTTCCGGCTGTTTTGTATAAACAGCAGTTCCATCTACAATTGAAGGAATCGTTCTGATCAAAAGAGCGGCACCTTGCTCTGCCAGTTTGTCAAAAAGGCTTCCACCTGTCTCATCCTCTGCAAGTGGTACGACTGCCTGAGAAATCATATCTCCCGTATCCAATCCAACCCCCATCTGCATGATCGTTACACCGGATTCTTTTTCTCCGTCGATCACGGCCTGCTGGATCGGTGCCGCGCCTCTGTATTTCGGCAGAAGTGATGCATGAATATTCAGACATCCATACTTTGGCATATCCAGGATCGTCTTTGGAATGATCTGTCCAAAAGCGGCTACGATGATCATATCCGGTTCCAGTTTTTTTAAAGTTTCCACAAATTCCGGTTCACGCACTTTGAGCGGCTGATAAACCGGAATATCGTGTTTCATTGCTTCTTCTTTGACCGGTGTCGGCAGAAGTGTCTTGCCTCTTCCCTTTGGTTTATCCGGCTGTGTTACAACTGCAGTCACCTCATATCCATTCTGTACAAGTGCCGCAAGAGGCGGTACCGCAAAATCCGGCGTTCCCATATAAACAATTTTCATATAGTAGTCTGCTCCTCTTTTCTCCCATTATACATGGGGCTGTTTCATTATTTAATCTGTGATCACCTTAATTGCTCTTTATTGCAATCAGTCTTCCTCATAGCTGGTTCTGTGGAGTTCTCCCTCAACCAGATCTGTGTACATTTTTCCGTCAAGATGATCGATTTCATGGCAGAATGCACGCGCCAGAAGTTCGGTTCCCTCATAGATCACTTCATTCATATCTTCATCCATGGCTTTAACTTTGACATAGTTTGGGCGAGTCACCTGACCTGCCATTCCCGGTACGCTTAAGCAGCCTTCGTCACCGGTCTGTTCTCCGGAAGTTTCAAGGATTTCCGGATTGATCAGTACGATCGGGCCTTCTCCTACATCAATGACTACAATTCGTTTCAGAATACCGACCTGTGGTGCTGCAAGTCCGACACCCATTGCCTCATACATGGTATCCAGCATGTCATCGATCAGTGTTATGATCTTTGGAGTTACTTCTTTTACCGGCTTGCTGATTTTTCGCAAAACCGGATCTTCTTCTGTTCTGATTACTCTGATTGCCATATTATTCTTCCTCTCTTTTTCTTCTTTTGTGGTGCATATAAATACTGCGGATTGCTCCACAACAAATTGTTCTCGCGATCCTGATATTTATGTATAGTCAAACTGAATATATAATTTCCGGAATCCGGAATTTACTTCAATGTATTTCTCTGTTTTATTCTTTATGTCCTGAAGTACACATTCATCTTTGTGTTTCAGATACAATACCTTTCGGTAGATATCATTTACCTTTCCCACGGATGCATATGCAGGGCCGATCACATGTACTCTGTACTTTCCGCTAATGCGCTCTACAAACTTCGCAAGATAGTCCATTCCCTGCTCCAGAAGCTTCTCATCTTCTCCGGATGCCAGCACAGACAGCATATGTGCCGCCGGTGGATAATCCATCAGCATACGGTATGCCATCTCTTCCTGATAAAAAGCTTCGTAATCCTGCTTTGCAGCCGCCTGAATGCTATAGTGATCCGGATGATAGCTCTGTATGATCGCCTCACCGGCTTTTCTCCCTCTGCCAGAACGGCCGACGGCCTGTGTCAGCAGCTGAAATGTACGTTCTGCACAGCGATAGTCAGCAGCATTCAGCGACAGATCTGCCGCAATCGCACCGACCAGCGTCACATCCGGAAAATCATGTCCTTTAACGATCATCTGCGTACCTACCAGAATATCTGCTTTGTGTTCTGCAAAAGATGACAGTATTTTCTCGTAACTTCCTTTTGTTCTCGTTGTATCGTAATCCATTCGAAGAACGCGTGCCTTTGGAAAAGTCTTTCGAAGAACCTGCTCAATCTGCTGTGTCCCGGCTTTAAAACCGCCGATGTACGGAGAACCACACATCGGACATTTTTCCACCCGTGGCTGTTCATAGCCACAATAATGACAGACCAGCTTTCCGTTGTTGTGTTCTGTCAGCGCCACATCACAGTGTGGACATTTCAACGCTTCCCCACAGGAACGGCAGGATACAAAACCGGCATATCCCCTTCTGTTCAGAAAAAGTACTGACTGTTCTCCTCTCTCCAGTCTCCTCTCAACTGCGGTCTTCAGACTGCGGCTTAATATGGAACGGTTGCCGTTTTTTAATTCCTCGCGAAGGTCTACAACAGTAACTTCCGGAAGCGGCCGGTCCTCATAGCGTGCTTCCAGCTTTACCAGACGATATTCTCCGTCTTTTGCCTTTGTATACGCTTCAAGTGATGGAGTAGCCGAGCCCATAACAAGGCGGGCATTTTCCATCTGTGCACGATATTCTGCCGTTTCTCTTGCATGATATCTTGGGCTGTTTTCACTTTTATATGTCTGTTCATGTTCCTCATCAATGATGATCAAACCCAGTCTGGAAAAAGGTGTAAACAGAGCAGAACGGGGGCCAACCATAATCTGGATCTCACCACGTTTTGCCCTCTTGAACTGATCATATCTCTCTCCCTGTGAAAGTCTGGAATTCAACACAGAAACTTTATCCCCAAACCATCCATAAAACCTGCGGACTGTCTGATAAGTCAGGGCGATCTCCGGAATCAGTACGATAACCTGTTTTCCTTCATTCACTGTCTGTTGAATCAGTTTCATATAAATCTGCGTCTTTCCACTTCCAGTCACTCCATGGATCAAAACCGGACGTGGTGTTTCCTGCTTCCACTCTTCCTGAATCTGCAACAGCGCAGCTTCCTGTGTCTCTGTAAGCATGGACAGTTGTTCCCGTGGAATATCAGAACCGTCTACCGGCATTCGATAGACTTCATCCTGTGTCACCAGCACTGCACCCTGATCCACCAGCGGCCTTATCACAGATGCTGTCATCCCAAGTTCTCTGGACGCTTTTGTATAATCCAGTTTCTTCTCTTTCAGAAGCGCCCGAACCAGTCTTGCCCTGGCTTTGCATCTGCCACTCTCCAGTTCCGCAGCCAGCTGCTCTGCCGCTGCCACATCCATATTCAGTACTATATAACGTTTCTCTTTTGCTTTGACCTTTTCCCTGACCGGAAGAACCGTTTTCAGCGCCTGCACCATTGTAGAGCCGTATCGGTTCTTCATCCATGCTGCAAGTGCGATCAGGCGTTCTTCTGTGGTCTCCTCACTGCTGCAGATTCCATGAAGTTCTTTCATTTTGGATATATCAAATGCCGGTTTGTCAGAAAGGCCTATCACATATCCCTTTCTTTCATGATTACCGTTTCCAAAGGGAATGGTCACTACCATTCCCAGTTGAATCTCTGCTTCCAGTTCTTTCGGAACTCTGTATTGAAAACTGCGGTCAAGCTTTTCGTGGGATATATCCACAATGATATCCGCGTAGATCATTTATCTGCTCTTTCTTTGTCCTCCTGAAGAATCTCTGCGATCAGGACTCTTTCATCCATAGGATACTTCTTACCTTTGATCTCCTGGTAATCTTCATGTCCTTTTCCTGCCAGAACAATGATATCTCCGGGTTCTCCATGATGGATTGCATAGGCAATTGCTTCTTTGCGGTCACAGATCTCGACATATTTTCCATCCGTCTTACTGATGCCGATCTTAATATCATCAATGATATCCTGTGGCTCTTCAAATCTCGGGTTATCGGATGTGATGATCGTCAGATCTGCCAGTCTGCCAGAGACCTCTCCCATCTCATAACGGCGGGATTTTGCACGGTTTCCTCCACAGCCAAACAGGCAGACCAGTCGATGCGGATGATATTCTCTTAATGTAGTAAGCAGACTCTCCAGTGCCATTGCATTATGTGCATAGTCGATCATCAATGTAAATTCATCAGAAACTTTGATCACCTCGATACGACCCTTGACTCTCGCCACTTTCAGTGCCTTGATGATGTTTTCCTGTGATACATTGAAATGACGACAGATTGCGATTGCAGTCAGTGAATTATAAATACTGAATTTACCCGGAATATCAATTTCAACCGGGAATTCCATCAGTCCTTTCAGCTGATAAGAGATACCGAGATATCCTTTGCCGCCTACCATATGTGCATCTTCTGCACGCAGATCAGCTTCCGGAGAAAATCCGTAAGTTTCCAGCTGACAGGTATGCCCTTCGATAATTCTCTCAAAGTGTTCATCATCTCTGTTGACGATTCCCACACGACACTGCCGGAGCAGCATAGATTTGCATCTGAGATAATCATCAAAATCCTTATGCTCGTTTGGTCCGATATGATCTGGTTCAATATTGGTAAAGATACCATAATCAAAAACAAATCCCTGTGTACGGTGAAGCATCAGTCCCTGTGAAGAAACTTCCATAACTACACAGTCACATCCTGCATCTACCATTTTACGAAAATATTCCTGCACCAGATAAGATTCCGGAGTTGTGTTGCTTGCCGGAATGGATTCTTCTCCAATGATCGCTTCGATGGTTCCGATCAGTCCAACTTTGTATCCTGCATTTTCGAGAATGGATTTTACCATATATGTTGTGGTAGTTTTTCCTTTTGTTCCGGTAATTCCGATCGTTTTCAGTTTCTCCGCCGGATGTCCAAAATATGCAGCGGAAATAAAGGCCATCGCATAACGGGTATCTGCAACTTTGATCACAGTTACATCTTCCGGTGCCTCTACCTCTTCTTCAACAACGAGTGTTTTCGCACCTTTCCTGATCACATCCGGTACAAATTTGTGTCCATCCACAACCGCACCGCGAATGCAGATAAACAGGGAATTTTCTTCTACTTTTCGGGAGTCATATACAACTGTAGAGACTTCCTGTTCTGTGCTGCCCTGACAACAGATATATTTCAAACCTTCCAATAATGTTGATACTTTCATATTGTCCTCCTCTGCCTAGGGATATATACTCCATTACAGAATAGCACAAACAGATTCTCTTTTCAATGTTTGTAGATTTTGTCTTCCTTTTCTGCTTTTCTGCTTTTTTACAAAACATCACTGAATATAGTCTTGCCATCTTCTTTAACTGGCAGTATAATAGGAAAGTAAAATTACAAAATAGGGGAGCTGGCTGAAGCCGGCTGAGAGGAAACTGATTGGTTTCGACCCTTAACCTGATTTGGATAATGCCAACGTAGGGAAATACCAGACACATTGAACGAAGGTACCCCTGCGGTATCTTCTTTTTTGTTATCAGATTTTTAAGAAGCTGTCAATGGCTCATCCCTCATCAGGTAGAACAGGAGGTTTACTCAAAATGAACACAAAAGAAACAACATCCACTCAGAAGCTGGCCATTGCAGGTGTACTGACAGCAGCTGCTGTTGCCGGAAGTCTGATCAGCGTTCCTGTTGCCGGAAGCAAATGTGCTCCGGTCCAGCATATGGTCAATGTCTTTGCAGCAGTCATGCTTGGCCCATGGTGGGGAATCGGCATTGCTTTTTGTGCAAGTCTGATCCGCAACCTGCTAGGAATCGGCAGTCTTCTTGCCTTTCCCGGAAGCATGGTTGGCGCCTTATGCTGTGGTCTGGTCTTCCGACTCACCCGCAAATTAAGTCTTACCTGTGTTGCAGAAGCACTGGGAACCGGAATCCTCGGAGGTCTTGCAGCCTATCCGGTAGCCAAACTTCTCATGGGACTTGCCCCGGCCGGATTCACCGTATACATGATCCCGTTTTTTATCTCAACATTTACCGGAAGTGTACTGGCCTTTATCCTGCTTCGTGTTTTTGAAAAAAGCCAGGTATTTCTTGCCGCCAGGAGATAATTTATGTCACTTAATAATATAGAAGAAATTTCTTTCTGCATTCACCAGGATGCTCCCAAGATTCATTGTCTCACTAATCCGGTAACCATGCAGGATGTTGCCAATCTACTGCTTGCAGCCGGCGGAAGTGCCGTAATGGGACAAGATGAACAGGAAGTCGAAGAAATCACTTCTTTCTGTCATGGAACCCTTCTGAATACCGGAGTACCGGACATTGCCAAAATACAGGCCTGCATCCTTGCCGGACAGAAGGCAAATGCCCTTGGCCACCCTGTCGTCCTGGATCCGGTCGGCGCCGGTGCCAGCACATTTCGAAGAAAAGAGCTGCAAAAACTTCTTCAAGCCGTTCATCCGACTGCTGTTCGCTGTAATCAGGAAGAAGCCGTTGTTCTATGTTCTCTTCTTTCAGATACCGACAGTCCCGAGAAACACGGCGGTGTAGAAAGTTCCCTGCAGATGGCGGAACGTGATGTCTGTCTGATTGCAGGGCAGGCGGCATCTCTTCTCAACTGCACAGTTCTGATCACGGGCAAAGAGGATGTGGTATCTGATGGAAAGCAGACACAGATTCTGACCGGCGGTGACTCCAGGATTCGACAAATCACCGGTGGCGGATGTATGCTTTCTGCACTCTGCACATTATTTCTGTGTACGGACACTTCTGCATTTGATGCGGTCCGTGCCGCCGGAGCACTCTGGCGTGAAACTGCCCTTGAAGCAGGCAGACGAACAGACGCAGAAAAATCCGGCATTGGAAGTTTTCATGTACATCTTTTTGATGTACTGGAAGAGAAATTAATGTACACCTCGAAACATAAATTCTGATCAGATATTGGAGAAAGACCTATGAAAATATCACCAGAACAGCTGAAACTGTATGCTGTTACAGACCGAAGCTGGCTGAAACCCGATGAAACACTTGCATCCGTTACCGAGGAACTCCTTCGCGCAGGTGTCAGCTGTGTCCAGCTTCGTGAAAAAAATGCTTCTGACGAAGAAATCCTTCAGGAAGCCGCCCTTTTAAAAAAAATATGTGAACGTTACAATGTTCCACTGATCATCAATGACCGCCCGGATCTTGCACAGAAAGCAAATGCTTCCGGTGTTCATGTCGGACTTTCTGATATGGGCATCCAGAAAGCACGTCAGCTTCTCGGACCTGACTTTATCATCGGCGGAAGTGCCCATAATGTCGAAGAAGCACTTGCAGCCCAGAATGCCGGAGCAGACTACATAGGCTGCGGTGCAGTCTTCGGAAGCACCACTAAAACCAACGTCACACAACTTCCTGTCGAAACTCTGCGAGCGATCTGTCAGGCTGTAGAAATTCCGGTTGTTGCAATCGGCGGTGTTACTGCTGACAACCTTTATCTTCTTGCGGGAAGTGGGATTTCCGGTGCCGCCGTTGTCAGCGGACTTTTTAAACCTGATAACAAAGCCGAAGCCGTCAGACATTTTCTTACGGAACTGCAAAAACTGTAAATCTCAACAAAACAATAAGGAATAACACGATTATGAAAACAGTATTAACGATTGCCGGAAGCGACTGTAGTGGTGGTGCCGGCATTCAGGCAGACATCAAGACCATGATCATGAACGGAGTCTATGCCATGAGTGCGATCACAGCTCTGACCGCCCAGAACACAACCGGTGTTTACGGAATTCAGGAAACCTCTCCGGAATTTCTTGACAACCAGCTGGACTGCATCTTTACTGACATTTTTCCTGATGCAGTTAAGATTGGTATGCTCTCATCCGCTGAGATCATGCATCACGTTGCTGTCAAATTACAGCAGTACCATGCACACCATATCGTACTGGATCCTGTTATGATCTCCACCAGCGGACATCGTCTGATGGACAAAGATGCCGAGCAAACACTTCAGAAGGAACTCTTTCCTCTTGCAGAGATCATCACACCCAATATTCCAGAAGCTGAAGCGCTCACCGGACTGCAGATCACAAATGCTAACTCTATGGAAGAAGCTGCTCACAAACTTTATGAAAGCTTTCACATTTCTGTCCTTCTGAAAGGCGGCCATCGCATCAACGATGCAAATGACCTTCTTTATACAAACGGACATGGCATCTGGCTGCATGGTGAACGCATCAACAATCCAAATACTCACGGCACCGGCTGCACACTTTCCAGTGCGATTGCCTCAAATCTTGCCAGAGGATTTTCTCTTGAAGATTCTGTGCGCCGTTCCAAGCAGTATCTGACTGATGCCCTGAAGGCACAGCTGGATCTCGGACAGGGTTCTGGTCCACTGGACCACACCCTTGGAAAAACACAATAAAAAATATCATTTACATAGAAGGAGAATATACCATATGACAACTTATACAACACAGATGGATGCCGCACGCAAAGGCATCGTAACCCCTCAGATCAAAACTGTTGCAGAAAAAGAACACATGCCGGTTGAAAAAATGATGGAACTGGTTGCCGAAGGTAAAGTAGCGGTCTGTGCCAACAAACATCATACCTGCCTGAACCCGGAAGGTGTCGGCAGCATGCTGCGCACCAAGATCAATGTAAACCTTGGTGTATCCAGAGACTGCAAAGATTATGATATCGAAATGCAGAAAGTTATGAAAGCAGTAGATCTCGGTGCAGAAGCGATCATGGACCTCTCCAGCCACGGCAATACACAGCCGTTCCGCCAGAAACTGACACATGAGTGTCCTGCAATGATCGGAACCGTTCCGGTATATGACAGTGTCATTCATTATCAGCGAGATCTCTCTGAACTGACTGCTCATGATTTTATCGACGTAATTCGCCTTCACGCTGAGGACGGTGTTGATTTTGTTACTCTCCACTGCGGAATCACAAGAAAGACCATCGAGCAGATCAAAAAACACAAACGTAAAATGAACATTGTAAGCCGTGGCGGAAGCCTTGTATTTGCATGGATGAGCATGACCGGTGAAGAAAATCCGTTCTATGAATACTTCGATGAAATTCTGGACATCTGTGAAGAGCATGATGTTACTATTTCTCTTGGAGATGCATGTCGTCCTGGCTGTCTGGCTGATGCCACTGATGTATGCCAGATTGAAGAGCTGGTACGTCTTGGAGAACTTACCAAACGTGCATGGGCTCATAACGTACAGGTCATGGTTGAGGGACCAGGTCATGTGCCGCTTGATCAGGTTGCTGCCAACATGAAAGTTCAGCAGACCATCTGCATGGGAGCGCCATTCTATGTACTCGGACCTCTCGTTACCGATATCGCCCCTGGATATGACCATATCACTGCTGCGATCGGTGGTGCTGTTGCAGCCATGAACGGAGCCGCATTCCTCTGCTATGTAACACCGGCAGAACATCTGGCTCTTCCGAATGTAGAAGATGTCAAACAGGGAATTATTGCTTCCAAGATTGCAGCCCATGCGGCAGATATTGCCAAAGGAATCCCGCATGCA
>OLQG01001752.1_pt1 | contig 12615 bp, 21 predicted proteins | sample 1672221 | NCBI WGS metagenome assembly OLQG01 (sample SAMEA3136660, study PRJEB25190) | human gut metagenome | biome: human gut; feature: human-associated habitat; material: faeces | place: Austria | collected 2013
CATGGCTTCTTTTTACAATATAAGCATATCAAAAAAAGCAGAAGATATCTAATCCTTTTAGGAATAAATATCTTCTGCTTTTAAGTTAATGACATTGCATAAAATCAAGGTTTCTGGCACTATGCGGATAACAAAAAAGACCCTGACGGACTGGAAATTCCAATCCATCAAGGTCTGATTTTACGCTTGGACAAATTTATTTAGTTGGTTGGGCGATTTACCTCTTGAGAGGATAGATCACTTTACCGGCTCACATAGAGATGACCTTGATTTATCTACATTATAAATAGATTACCATAAAAAGGCAAGGTCTTTTCATTATTTATATTATGTTGAGTTATGCTCTTGCTTTTTTTCGCATTGCTAGTAATGCATCTCTTCCAGATAGTTTTGTTTTACTTGCAGTATTAGTTTTTGGTTTCTCAATATTTCCGAAATCCAACTCTGGTAAATTCTGTTCTTTTGCCATTTCAATGTTTCGCTGTCTTTCTTTTTGACCATCAATAGCCAGTTTGCCAAGCCGCTGCACATGATCCGTTGGGAAAGACATCCCGGAAACTGCTATCAGTGTACATTTACCGCCCCATCCTTCTGAGATATTAAGCGGCTTTCCTACTTCTGCAACAATGGTATCAATATCAACATCATTCTTATCTTTATGGATAACACCAATATTGTTACATACTCTATCCTTTTGAAGTGGAGCAAAGATATTATCAGTAAGCAATTTTTCAATTCCATCTTTGCAATATGAAATAATCATTGCACCGGGATCTGATAACATTTCCAATCGTTCACTTTCGTCAAAATTGTTTGGCTCTCCCCAAGAATCATCTGTAAGAAAAGCATCCAACAGGGAAACAAACGTCTTATTGATCCACCGAAGATCTGTTCCCTCACAATTATTATTATCCAGAAAGAACGTTGCACCAATTCCATCTAATGACATAAGTTCCTGCACTGCCTGGTACGCATTTTTATGTTTATTGATTGCTTCGTTTTCTTTTGGGAGAACTGGAACTGTTACGATAATCTTATCCTCGCCGTACACATCTTTAATGTATTGTGCCACAACTGCAGATAATCCAGAACCTGTAGAACCACCAACGGCATAAATCAAAATAACAATTCCCTGTTCTATCTTTTCCAATGCTTCTGTAAATTCCACATTATCACACAAACACTCCATAGCTCTTTCCCGATGTCCGCCGAATCCGTCATATCCATCCAGCTTATAAATTCCCTTCATATTTCCCAAAACCTTTAAATCCTGTTCACTGCCATTTGCAAACATAGTGGAATATCCCATATCAGCAAACAGCTTTGTGATCTTACAGCCACAGTTACCTAATCCAATAATTATTGTATTTTTCTTAATTTCCATATTCTATAAATCTCCTTTAAGTGCGCTTTTACCTTTTTCGGCAATATAGTAGGAATCTGCATGATTATACACAATTCCCTTTTTTACATATTCAATTTTCACAAGTTTTTGTAAATGTAAATAAACCGTTTTTCGGCTCTTATGAGCATTGACAGAATCTAAGTATTCCATAATTTCAACAATCGTAATTCCGTCTGTCGGCTTATCCAGTGTTATCACAGCTTCTTCATCCACAACCTTAAAGGCTGTAAGAATCTGAAAGTCTGTCCTATCAATTTCAAACATATATCCCTCATTCCTCATTGACAGGTTCGCAACCATCAATGAATGTTTCATATTCTTTTTGCCAGTCTGAAACAGTTTTGAACGCCGTTTCTTTATCCTGTGGGACTTTTCCATCTTTAAATCTTTTCGCCCACTCGTCATAATAGCTATTCAATGTATCTTCTGCCTCTTTCAGTTCTTCCATGTAATCTTCACCGTCAGCAATCCACTCTTTGTACAGTTCAACATCTTGCACAACACTAAGAAAGTATTCAATTTCAAAACTTCCTATTAAATAATGAAGAAATGTATCTTCGTTGTACATGCCGTACCAACAACGATCATAATATAAATTTGCCCGGTCTATTTCGTCTGATCCGTTCCGGCAATAGTTACTTGCCACAAGATCCCCAATAAAACCAGTAAGTAATGTTGATAAATCAATGCCATCTGCTGCCACTTTATACAAAATACTTTTCAGATCTTCTTCATAAAGTTCCAGTGACACATTGACTTTTCGTTTTCCCATAGCAATCTTCTTTCTTTTTGTTGCCTCCTGAAGATTGCCAGTATATAATATAAAAGCAATCTCCAAGAGGTTGTGCAGCGGCTCCCATCATTCAGTTTCCTAGGCTATCTGGTGAGGGCTGTCTTTGTATTGATCACAATTTACTCTGTGAGTAAAGTATATATCACAGGTTGCAGGAGCATTATATATAGTCGTAATCATGTAGTTTTTCATGGAAGAAATTTCGCCGGTGAAGTCCTGGAATACTAATTTGATGTATTCCAAATGCTTATAGCGTACTTTTCTAAATCGTTCTTTTACCGTTTCCGCTGATAAATCTAACTGATTGATTTTTAAAGTCGCATTGTCTGGCAGATTTAAGACCTCCACCATAATCAATACAATGTTCTCAATAAAATCATCGTGCATTTGTGGTTCATATCCGATCTGTTCCATCACATCTTTTTCTGTGATATGATTTGATAAGATATTACTTCTTAAAACATTACTCTTTATAATGTTAGTATCGCCCACGGTTTGAACCTCTTCAGATTGAACCTTTTCATTTTGAACACCTGCAAAATGTGGGGGTGGTTTTTTCGATGTTTCCACACCTACGTTTTGTGGGGGTGGCTTCGGCTCGTCCAGCAACTCATACTCATAATAATATTTATTATTCTCGTCCTTTAATTTGTACTGTACAAGATACCCCTTTTCTTTCAGTTCACGCCACGCACTGTCAAATGCTCTTTCTCCTTCAATACATTTACTCTGTAAAAATCCTTTATACAGCGTAAAATTATCTATCGTTATGTATGATTGAATTAGAGCATATAGCCCCTTTGCCTTTAGCGATACACCGTCATTCCGAATGATATCGTTTGACACCATTGAAAAGTTCACTCTTTTTTTGCGGAATTTTCCTCCGCTGTTACAATTCACCCTTTCACCTCCTGTTTATGTACAATCTAATTTATCGTCTTTTAAGACTTAATATTAGATTTAACACTATAATAATACGACTTTATAAAAATGTCAATGAAAAGAATCTATTTTCTCAACTTTTTGCAATATGAATTTGACTTTTCAATCTATGTTGATTATAATAACATTAAGGAAAAAGGGGGATTTAGGATGTTCCAATACTACAAACTGTTCGATTATATGAGAAAAAATGATATCCGCCAAAAAGATTTATTGGATAAAAAAATTATTAGCAATGGTACATTGCAAAAATTACGGAATAACGAAAATGTTAATACCTCAGTTCTTGCAGCTTTGTGTGATTATTTGAAATGTGATATCACAGATATTATGGAATATGTACAACCAAACGAAAAAGAACAATAAAAAAGGATAGTGCGACTAAGCTCTATCCTCTTTTTTTGCCCCTGTATGCTACTTATAAATTACTCCAATCTCACTGAAAATGTGGCAATTCCGGTGTACGAACCGGCTCTTGCTCCCGGATCTATTTGTGCATTCATTGTAATAGAAGATGTTGTTTCTCCATTCTTAAAAGTTCCGACAAGTCCCTGTTTTCCTTGATTGTCACTACTTCGCAGTTCCAAACTAAAAGTATCGCCTCGTTCGTTTGTCATTTCTACTGAGCTATTTTCAGCATATACATTTACTGTTTGGTTATCGAGAATGTTAATAGAACTTGCTGTAAAAACATATCCGGCTTCCACAACGTTGTTTATTCTGAGCGGAATTTTTACAAGATATGTTGAATTTTGAAAATATGACAGCTCAGTATCAGCCGTTCCACCTTCAAATTCAGATACAAAAGAAAATTCATCGCCTGTATACGCAGCATTTACAGTAATAGGTGTTATCATCATGCACACTGCCATTGCTAAAGAAATACATTTCTTTCTCATGTTTGTTTTTCCTCCATAGTCATAGTAAATTCTACTTTTACTGAATTGCATTTTGTTCCATCTGCCAGAAAACATTCAACAAGTAATTTTCCATCATATGTACCGGATGGCAAAGGCTCTGAAAAGTCAATTTCGTAATACCCTTTTCCAGGCTCAAGATATCCGTCATTACTCCAGATTTTCTGGCTATCTGCATACAATGTCATTCGCATCAAGCAAGAATTTTCCACTGGGTTGTAAAAATTTACTTTTTGTTTTGTTTGGTCGGCGTAGCATACAAGGGAGTCGAACCCTGGAACAATAACTTCCTCATTTTTCCCTGCCTGTGGCAATTCTTGACTTCCATCCCACTCTTCCGCATCCTGATCTGGAATCAACAAAGATAAAGGATTGAGAATACTCCCGTCATCACACAATATAGGAAATATAAGAACGCCAACAAACAGCAAAAGTAGCAATAAAATCATATATTTTGATTTCTTTTTCAACTTTGATGCACCTCCGAAGTGCATTTTATTCCTTTAATTCTCCAAAGTCATTGCAAGATGGGTGTGTATTGCAATTTTTCCACCGCCAGACAGTCGAATTGTCAGCTACATAATAATTACATTTTCCATCCAATACATCCTCTATCACCTTTTTGCTATATTGTTTCTTCGGAATAATACAATCTGGGATTTCAGTATGTAGTTTTTGACAATTATCGCACCGAAAACGCCGCAATCTGAATATGTATTTTTCTCCTGACTCATCCAGAACAATTCGCTGCTTTGAGTCTCGCATTCTCATTTTGCCGCCACAGACTGGACAATAATTTTCTCTTTGAGATTTTACAATATAATACTTTTTTTAAAAATAATCTCATACTCATTTTGTATAATCAAAAATAAATCCTCCCACCAAAAAAGAGCCTGAAAACCAGACTCTCTTCACTGCTTTTTCTTTCCTTTCATTGATTCAACGATAGTTTGAAGTGCTTCTATTTCTGCTTCTGATAGTCCAGACACATCAAGAGTATCTGGTGTATTACGTTTCACTCCCAACAAAAAATCTGTCGATACATCAAATATCTCTGCGAATCTTTTTAGCACATCCGGGCTTGGCGCACGATCTTTATGCTCGTAAAATGACACAACTGATTTTGTGATATTGGCTTTGTCCGCTAATTCTGATTGCGTATATCCGCATTTTCGCCGTAATTCTCGTAAGCGTTCCCCAAATTCCATATTTTTAGCTCCTTCAAAATTCCACTATTTCATTACTTAGTCTTGATTATATCAAACTCCAGACATATAATATGAACCATAAGAGTGTACAAAATACTATATTAGTGGAATTTATGGAGGAAACTGTATGTCAAAGAAGAAAGCGATCGCTATACTATGTGCATGTAGCCTTTCTGCATTATTCGCAACCAACGTATATGCAGATAACGATATCACTGTAACCAAAGGCACTTATAAAGGTATGTCATATAACACAACTTATAAAGAATTTTCTTTTACGGTAAAGAATAATACATCAGAAACAATTAACAACTTAACATTGGATATTAATTTCTTGGATTCAGATGGAAATATCATTGGATCTACACATCCACAAGAATCTACTCGTGTTAAGCCCGATCAAGGTATTACAATTTCTGCTTTAACTGATAGTGCTGATGGTGCAGCTTCATGTGTAGTAGATGGATATAGTTTTTACTGCAATGATGAATATATCAGTGGATATGTCGATGATGCTCCTGTACTGGATTTATCTGGAACTCCTGATGTAGAAGATACATCTGCTACAGAAGAAAGTAAACCGACAGAAAGTAATAAAAGCGAAAATATTAATACCGAAACTGAAACCTATTCAACTGAAGATTTAACCGACGAAGAAAAACACTTCCTTTCATTATTTAAAGACTGTTACGATACATATAAAAAAGAGGGGCTTGGTGCAAAACTGTATTATGCAGAGTTGGAAGATATTTACCAGGCAAATCTCGACAATGAAATGATGAAAAACCTTTACTACTTCTGCAGTGCTTGCGGCTATTACTATCTTGCAGATATAATGGATGACGCAAGTGATAAAGAAGCCGGAAACAAAGAAGCTGCTAAAATTGATCCGAAGTATAACGGCGCATATTCAAAAGAAGTCATTCAGTTTGCCAAAGATTTACTTGGCGATGATTACGCCATACTCGCAGAAAGTGCTACCAAAGAACAAGAAAATTATGATAATCTTACAATGCAAGACAAAATAGATATCTTGACTACAATTCAAAACAGTTCAAAAGATACAGATGAATTGTGGGCTGAACTTGCGAAAAAATACGGCATCTCTGAAGAACAGGTGTCCCAGATCAACATAGACACTGATGTTATCACTGCCGCTGGAAACCAAAGAAAAGAAGCCGCCAAAAAGGAATCTGACTCATTGCAATATGATGCCACTCTGTCCTATGGCACTGGTAATGTAATTGTTGCAAGTTCTGTTGATAACTTGGATTCTTATTTATCGTATCTGTCAAAAGATGATAAAGACTCTATCTGGGCGCAACTCCTGAACGGCGATGTTGCCTATGTTGAATCCGGCACAAAAGTAAATATCATTCAAAATAAATTTGCCACTACAAAAGTCCGCATCCTGGAAGGAACATATAAAGGTAGCGAAGTATGGACAATTTGCGAAGCTGTTCATAAGAAATAGCTCCACTTTATACGATTACATTATAATAAGAAGAAAGTCTCAGGAAACTGGGGCTTTTTTCTGTTCGGAGAGGGAAATGGTGTGGGAGATTTAGATAGACCACGAAAGCGATTCAGACACCACCCGATGCCCTTGAAAATGTAAACTATCCCCCGGTCACTGCCTCACACCGGGGCGGCTGCACTCTCTCCTACCCAGATAGAGAAAGACAGAGAAAAAAGCACTCAGACACAAAAATAAAGTGGATCTTTCCGGTGATTTACTCCAAAATGAAACCCTGGGATCTAATACCCCACCAACAAAAGAAGAAACATCTTTCAATTACTTCACAGTTTCAATTATAATCATTTATTACGGTTCTATCTTTTCATTGCAGCAACATACAGCACTAAGCGATAGATTTCGTTAAATACCATATAGCATATTTTTTACGAGTGAGCTGTTGCCAAAAAACATTTTTGTATCAAATCTTTATATGTTTCATATAGACCGGACAGTGTGCCGACATACCGATATTAAGACACAGAAAAAGCCCAGGTTTTAAAACCCAGGCTCTTTGATACTCTTGCTATAACTGTGATCATTGTTTTAATGCGCTGTCTCGTATCGCTTTACAAGATTGTAAAACGTATTCTTTTTAACATCCAATAGTTGCATCGCTTCTATTGCTTTAATTTCTTTGTCTTTCCATCGGGAATAAACACATTCCCAGTTATCGGGAAATTCTGCAACCGGTCTACCGGTTGGTCTGCCAGTTTTAAGAGAAAATCTTTTTTCTTTCCCGTTGACATCTATTTTTTTGTCCATTACATTAATGCCCTGTGTTCTTCGTGCTTCGTTGGCTCGTCTTTCTTTCTCAGCCACATAAGAAAGGATCTGAAGCACCAATTCAGCTACAAAAGTGCTATCTAAATCATTGCTTTTATTTGATGTATCAAGTAAGGGCATATCTATTACTTTAATATCACAATTCATATCTTGCGTGATCTTACGCCATTGATTTTTTATTTCTTCATAATTACGACCTAAACGATCAATAGATGCAATGACTAATAGATCACCTTCCCTCATTAGAGGTGCAGCTTCATTCGTTCCAACAAGTGAGTTATAACCTCGCCTGTCAAAATCCTTGCCGGATTTCATATCTTTGATGATATGTCGTTCATCTATCCCCAGTTCTTTAAACTCCCGGATCTGTCTTTCTAAGTTCTGATCAGTTGAACTAACACGGGCATATCCCCAAATTTCACGATTCATAAATAATCACCTCCGTTTTGTTTATAAATATGTTATCACGTTTATAAACGTTTGTAAAGTGTTATTACATATTTATATACGTTTATTTAATATGCAACTATGTTTTATAAACATATCCTTAAAAGTATACCTTTTAGGACGCTGTAAACGGTGCTACTCTATTATTTATAAGAATAGAAACCGCCACATACAAATAGAAACTGTATACTATTGTATTCTTCAACTGCTACCAGGCTTTCCATAAATCCGATATGCCACATAACAATGTGATCACAGCAAGAACGCAAGCCGACACAAAAAGAAAAGAGTGGGATAAAACACCCACTCAAGCCGTAACACAAAATACTGTATTCGCTTCTTTCACCACATCAGAGCCGTATTTTATTCTGATGTCTGCCATTGTTGTTTTTCCATGAGATCTTGTTATTTCTTCCGGATTATGCCAGTACCACATTTTCTTTTTTGAAGCCCAATGAAAACCGTTACTCTTTAATTCTTCTTTGCAAGTGTAAGTATTGCCAGATACCCAGATCCAGGAGCCGCACACTTCTATTTCAATATTCAGATGAATGATTACATTAATGATATCTCTGATCATTGCATCTTCTTCCTTATTATATTTCTTTTCGTTGGTAGCTGTATCTGCATTTTCCAGAACCTTAAAACACATTTCGTATTCTATATTGATAACTTTCATTTCTTCAGCAGATCCGCCCATGTCCGGGTGATTGGCTTTTGCTAATCTCCGGTACTCTTTTCTCAGATCTTCCAATGTAGTGATGTTTGCGAAATACTTCATTATGGTTTCCTCCGATCTCTTTTTGATTTCTTATCTTGATATCATTATATATGAGTACCCTCATTATGTCTATTGACACATTATACAAATATGTACCCTCATTTTTGTATATTTATGTGTACCCTCATATATTGACATATGAGTACCCTCATGCTATACTATAATCAGTTCAAGGGAACAGAGAACAGCGAAGGTCGAAGGGAGTACCGAAAGGGAAAGCAAGAGGACAACGTAACACCGGGAAACAGGATAAGAGAGATTGAGATGTTCAAAAGGAACTAGATGTTTAAAGCCTGCCGGGGCTGCTGCTCCACTCTTAATAAAGAAAAGATCCCAAGGAGGAAAAACATATGTGTAAAACAATGAACGAGTTAGAAAAAGTCGTAGCAGATTACAGATCATTAAAAGCAATGAAAGAACAGCTCGAAGAGGAAATGAAAGCCGCTGAACGTGAGATCATTGGTTATCTCGATTCTAATGAGAAACTTTCTGAAACTGGTAACGACTTCACAGTAAAGATTTCTACCTGTGAAAGAAGAACAGTTGATACAAAGAAACTTGAAGCAGATCTCGGATCATTGGCTGAATATCAGAGAATCAGCCAGTACAGAAGATTATATGTCAAATAAGTGGTCACAGCCACTATAAACAGGGCTTTAAGCTGTGAGCGTTCCCACTCTTACCGGGTGGGATGTAGTCAAAAAAGGAGGGCTAAAGCATGAATGATACTCTTTTAACCTACGAACAGTGGTGTGCCAGATTTAAGAAGCACACCAAGAGATACATCAAGAAAAAAGTTATGCAGATATTACAGTATCTTTTTGCTGCTGCATTGCTGGCGTTACCGTTCTGGATGTTTCTGGACTGGTTGCTCAGAGGTTACTAATCTTACCGCACGAATATTACTTACGTTTCGCATGAATATTACTTTTTATTCTATGGATGTAGAAAATACATTTTGCTGCAAATATTCAAAAGTAATACTGCACAACACATTTTTATTTCAGAGCATTTTATATGTGCTATATGTATTGTTTTCTCTGCTAATTTTGTATACTATGCACAATAAAATTTTGAATATTACTTTTTGAACTATAAGTAATATTCATTTTGCACAAAACTCGCACTTGATTTTCAATTTAAAACTGGTAACATATAACTATACCTACCACACGAAAGGGGCTTGTGATTATGAACTTTCTCGCAACATATACAGAGGATCGCAAAGAATATTATGGAACGGTAAACATCAATATTAATGATGTTATCACCACAGCCAACCAAGAAAAGAACATCATTCTCAAAGACAACGCCACAGGAATTATCCTCAATGACCTGTTGGGCGAAAACGTAGAACCAGGAAAAACCTTTACCCTCTGGATTTATCCAAACAATAACGTTTTTATAAATAAGTCCAATACAGATATTAAGCACGTAAAACCGTTCAATATTTCAGCATCAGAGATTGAAGCACTCACGGCATTTTCAGATGTCATTCACAAATATAATCAGGACTATGTGGTTTTAGGGCGGTTCGATTCCGTCCAGTCCTTTACAAAAAAATTATCAGGAGGGGTTGCACATGAAATTTCTTTGCTACGATGTAAACGAAAACTGTGAAATCATGGAATCTATCGCAAATCTCAGTATTGCAGACATCCTCAAAGTCGCACACACTGGCAAAGTTAAAAATGCTGGTACTGAAATCGGCATCCGGATCAACACACTGCTGCCATTTACTGCAGAACGTCATAATAAAATAATAATCTGGATCAATATGCTGGATGAAACGGTATCAGTTACAAGACACAGTTTCAATTCAATTTTGGATATCTGGTGTGATGAAGATACGGAAGAATTTGAAATATCTGATTCGGAAATTGAAACTCTCTTAGCATTCAAGGATGAATATTTCAGAGCAAATTTTTCCTTGAAATAATATCTTTGCTGTCCTACCGGCATTACGGGGATTTAATTATTTTTTTATTTCATTCATGTGCTTTGGGGGAATTGGACTCTCCCCCTCGAAGCACACAAAGGCTGTCAAGTCGGTTGATTTATGCGGTTCAAATCCACACAGTCTGTTTCTTGCAAGAAATAAATCCTCTACAAAACTATATTGCATTGATTCCCCGTCACAGGGAGAAAGGAGAAACATGGCAAAGAAAGTAACAAAAGCTATGAGAGAAGATTTTAAACGTTGCGAAGAGCTTGCCAATAAAATCATGGATAAATACGGTGTTAAAATTCCATTTCTTACATGGGCAAGCATGACTTACGATGAATTATTGGATCTTGAAAAAGAGTTAAAAAACGGTAAATAAACCGCTTTGCTGTCCTATCGGCTATACGGGGGCTATACAGAACACTTATTCTAATCCCTGGGGTCTGGTACACCCCGTCCCACCCATTCTTCCGTTATGTAGTGATTTAACGCAAGTAAAACTTTGGACTCTCTGATTATACAATGGATGAGATCGGCGAAAATAGGTGTTCTGTGTAAAAATGAAAATAAGAAAGAGTTGATAAAATGTACAAAATTAAAATAATTACTAAAGGTGGACTTATTCCAAAGAAAGATCCAGTTGTAATATCAGAAGAATATTTCGGTTTATTTTCAAACGACATCTCAAAATTATTGACATATGAGGATTTATGCCGTTACAAGAAAAAGCAACAACTTGCTACTTATTTATGGAATATTGGTTATTGTTTTTGTGTAGCCAGAACCAAGGGAGCATTCTATAATAATGCTATTGCTTTCATTGCATATGATGAATATGAAGATTTTCCCGTATGGATTATTATTTGTGATAAAGATAATTTTAATAATCGAATTCACTACAAATACTATGATGCGACAAGCCAGAATAAAAAATCAGAGTTTTCCTAGGCTTTACCTTCTATTTAAAATTGCGAACATTAAGGGTAGCGTAACTGCTGCCCTTTCGTTCTTTTCGTAAGTAGAATAAAATAAATATTTTCAAACATATTGATTTATGTGTACCCTCACGCTATAATAACTATAGATCATTAAAAAGGGGATTTTTACATGGGAAAATCAAATAAAGATGCTGTTGCAGATTATGCCAAGAAAATGAAAGATATTAAGCTGAGAGTACCATATACACCTGGAAAATTCGATGAAAACGGTAATCCTGTTTCGGAGCATTATGAAAAGATAAAGGCTGCTGCAGAACGGCATGGCATGAAAAGCATAAACGAATATATCTTGTATCTCATTAGTCAGGACATCGGGGAAGAACTCTCTGTAGGAGTAAAAAGTTTTAAGAAAAAGGATAACAATAATGAAGAATAGTATAGATGATTTACTAATCCGATTTTATGAAACTGTACCACACAGGCTCATTCCTGGGGCTGTACAAGCCCGTATAACAGCCAGAATTGCCGCACGCAATAAAGAGTTAGAGCAAGAAATAATCCGCTTAAAATGGCAGTTAAACGCCACACAGACAGAGTTATCACACATCAAAGAGTGAGCCGGGAAAGGTTTGCTCTTTTTTATTTCGGAAGTAGATAATAATAATTACTAGCACACATTTAAGCCAACCAAAAGAAAAACAAAAATATAAAGGAGTGCCATAAATGACCGTCTTAATCATCCTTATCGCCCTAATCGTCATAACCGCCGATGAACTGAATACTCGCAAGAAACGGCGCAACAATCAGGCAGCAGCTCAGAAGCGTGTCAATGAGTTTAACGCCTACATGCAGAAATTGAAAGATATCCAGGAAAAGGATCATAGAAAGCTTCCTGTATACTTTAAATAGGCCAAGAGATTGACATAAAAAAATACCT
>OLQG01001761.1_pt1 | contig 12573 bp, 8 predicted proteins | sample 1672221 | NCBI WGS metagenome assembly OLQG01 (sample SAMEA3136660, study PRJEB25190) | human gut metagenome | biome: human gut; feature: human-associated habitat; material: faeces | place: Austria | collected 2013
AATCCTTATCACCATATCCCGCCTCAAGTGCCCGGTCGTAGACTTCCCTGATGCCTTCCAGACTTTCTGCCTGAACTCCTTCCGTCTTTGCCAGCCGACGACAGATATCAATATCCTTGGACATATTCCGGACCGAAAATGTCGTCGCATAATCTTTGTTCCTGATGGCCATCTGACGTTCATCAAAATAAGCATTCTGACCACCGCCAAAAGACAGGGCCGCTGTAAAACGATCCACATCAATGCCCTGTTTCACAGCCATAGCCAGGGCTTCATTGACACCATTCTGAATCTGTGCCAGCAGTGTGGTCTGACAGATCTTCATACCGATACCCTTGCCGCTGGATCCCATATACAGTACATTTGATCCCATATACTGCAGGATTGGCTTCACCTGGAAATAAATTTCTTTCTCGCCGCCTACATAAATGCCGATATTGCCCAGCACCGCGGCCGCCTTCGACTTAACAACCGGCGCATCCAGGAAATGTCCACCATGAGCCTGGATCATAACACTGATTTTCAATGAAACGGAAGGATCAATGGTGCTCATGTCAATACAGATTTTCGTTGCATTGACGGCCGGGAGTATTTCTTTATATACTGACAGGGAATCTTCTGATCTCGGCAGCATTGTAATGATCACATCCGAATGTTTTGCTGCATCAACGGCACTGTCACAGGCGATACCGCCTTTTTCCGCCAACCGCTGTACCGGTTCTGTTTTTACGTCATAAATATAGACATCACTGTCATGTTTTCTGATAATATTATAGCACATGGCCTCGCCCATAATACCGAGCCCTATAAAACCAATCCTCAACTTTATCGCCTCCGTTTATCTCCTGTTATTATCTATATCAAATATCTCATCTGCCTGAAAATATTTTTCTCTTATCTGATCCTATGCTTTATCTGTCCAGAAATCCTCCACCTGCTGCACGATTGTATTCAGACTGGTCTTACTGCAATTGTGCCATTCTCTCGGGAACATTTTTCTGTACTGACTGTAATTAAATCGCTCATCCAATAACGCGATCACGCCTCTGTCCTTCTCCGTTCGGATCACGCGTCCTGCTGCCTGCAAAACCTTGTTCATCCCCGGATAAAGGTAGGCATATTCAAACCCTCTGCCGGATTTCTCATTGAAATACCGACTTAAAAGCTCTCTCTCTTCTCCAACTTGCGGCAGTCCTGTCCCGATAATGATGACACCGATCAGCCGGTCTTCTTTCAGATCAATGCCCTCCGAAAAAATACCGCCCATCACACAGAAACCAATAACCGCATCTGCAGCATCCGCCTGAAAAGCATCCAGAAACTTCTGTCTTGCATCTTCACTCATCTCGGATTCCTGCACAACCAGCTGCAGACCATGGCCTGCCTTCATTAATTCCATTTCCGTAAAAACTTCAAAAACATCCTTCATAAGCTGATATGACGGGAAAAAGACCATATAATTGCCATGCTTGCCGCGAATAATATCCCGGATATATGCAGCCATTCGTTCATACTCTTTTCTACCCCGCCTTGTATAGCGGCTGCTTACATCTGTTGCCGCTACAAGCAGACGGTTTTCCTCCGCAAAAGGTGAATCCACATAAAGATCGTAATCCGATGCTGCTGTATCACTGAGCATTTCCTTGTAGTACTGCACCGGGAGAAGCGTTGCAGAGAAAAATACGGCTCCGCATCCCTTTGCCAGACGTTCTCCCAGATCTTTGGAAGGATCCACACAAAAAATCTTGATTTCAAAGCTGTCCTCACTTCGAAGCGCATAGATCAAATAGCGGTCATCCGACCGGTCAAAGGCACATATAAAGCGTCGAATGTCAAAGTAAAATTCCATCAGAACTTCCCTGAGTGGCGCAGTAACGCCCTCCTTCAGTGTTTCCTCCAGCTGCTCACTGAGCTTCGTCAGGTAAACGATCAGACTGCCGATATTCCCCATCAGCTGGCAGGACTCGTCTGAAGACTCCCGAAGCGCAGACATGGCCAATATCGAACGATCCATATAAGTGACCAGTCGCCGGTCCACAGCTTTATCTTCCACTGCGTGACGGGCATGGGTCAATTCAGTCATTGACATCACGGCACTGTACATTTCCCTGGCACGATCCACCAGATTGTGTGCCTCATCGATCAAAAAAAGATAGTCCCCGCTTCTGTCACTGAAAAAACGTTTGAGCGCCACATTCGGGTCAAACACATAATTATAATCACCAATGACCGCATCCGCGAATAAAGCCGCATCCAACTGAAGCTCAAAGGGACAAACCTGATGTTTGTCGGCATAAGCCAGGATGCACTCCCTGGTCATCCGGTCTTCATGGGTGACCAGATCATAAAGGGCTTCATTAATTCTGTCATAATGCCCCTTTGCCCTTGGACAGTACTCCGGACTGCACTGAACTTTATCCAGCACGCAGATTTTCTCCTTTGCCGTCAGGGTGATCACCTTCATGGCAAGTCCCTTATCCTGAAGAAGTCCGAATGTATCTTCCGCAACAGTCCTGGCAATAGTCCTCGCCGTCAAATAGAAAATTGTCTCTGACAACCCATTTCCCATCGCCTGAACAGCCGGATAAATGGCAGAAATCGTCTTGCCGGTACCTGTCGGTGCTTCTACAAAAAGCCGCCGATGTCTCAGAATCGTCTGATAAACGCCTGAGACGAGCTTTTTCTGACTCTCTCTGTACTCAAAAGGAAAACTGCCGGCACCAATAGAAAGATTTCTTTTTTTAATCCAGGCTATCTGATGACGCACCCAGACCGCAAATCTGTCTATCAGTTCAGTATACCATACTTCCAGCTCATTTCGTGTCATTTTTTCCCTGAATCGCTGAACTTTTCCCGTCTTCAAATGCACATACGTCATCTGGACCTGTATTTCCTCTAAATCCTCTTTTTCTGCATAAAAAAAGGCATAGCACTTTGCCTGTGCCAGATGGACGGACACAGGCTCTGTGATATACCTTAAATTTCTATAAGTACCTTTGATCTCATCAATTGTCACAACTTCTTTCAGTCCCAGCTCGCCGCTTTCATCCGCTGCCATCTCAGTTTCTGTTATGACACCATCGGCACGTCCCTCAACAGTAATCGCCAGCGTCTCATCCATTTCTGTCGTATGCTTCAGAGACACCTCTGCCCTGTAAGAAGGCCCGGCCTCTTTTTGAAGTTTTCGATGCATCAGGCCACCCTGCTGCATTGCATCCATTTCTCCAAACGCGCCGGAAACGGTATCAATGTCTCCCGATCTGAGAATAAACTCCACAAGCCGGCGAACGGAAACGGTGACTGTTTTTTGTGACATTTTGTTTCTCCTTTTTAGACGCTACATTTAATTTATCGATTCATATATTCCTTTAGGAACGCAAATAATGCTTCCATCTGTTCATCAGTTCCAATGGTGACTCGCAGGTAATTGTTGATGCGAGGTTTATCGAAGTAGCGGACATAGATATCTTTTTCGCGAAGGGCTGCAAAGAGTTCTTTGGCCGGATAGTCCGGATGAGTGACGAAAATGAAGTTGGCACCCGGTTCCGAATAAGTAAATCCAAGATCTGTAAATGCCTGTTTGGCTTTTTCCCTGGTTGCTCTGATCTTCGCAGTGCATGCTTTGAAGTAAACATCATCTCTGACAGCTTCTACACCGAGAGCCAGTGCAGTTTGACTCATTGTATAGGAATTGAAGGAGTACTTTACATCATTCATGGCCTTGATCAGCTCAGGATGACCGATGGCATAACCGATTCTCATTCCCGCCATGGAACGTGACTTTGAAAATGTCTGCACGATCAGCAGATTTTCGTAGTCATCCAACAGACTCAGGGCACTTTCGCCGGCAAAATCTATGTATGCTTCATCAACAATGACAATCACATCCTGATTGTGGTCCAGAATCTCTCGGATCACAGATAAGTCCTCATAGTGGGAGGTCGGTGCATTCGGATTCGGGAAAATCACACCGCCGTTGGCCGGATAATAATCCTGCGGACAGATGGAAAAATCCTCTTTCAGTGGCTTTGTCTCATACGGCACTTTAAAAAGATCCGCCCATACCGGATAAAAAGAATAAGTAATATCCGGGAAAAAGATCGGCTTATCTGAATTAAAAAATGTCATAAAGGCAATGGCCAGCACATCATCAGAGCCCACACCGGTAAATACCTGGTCTTTTCCTACATGATAATAATCTGCCAGTGCGCCCACCAGAGTTCCCGCTGTCGGATCTGGGTAAAGTCTCAATCTGTCTTCATCAAAATGATCCAATACATCCCGCACACCCGGTGCCGGAGGGTATGGATTCTCATTCGTGTTCAGTTTGATCATATTCGGTCTGTTCGGCTGTTCTCCCGGTGTATAGGGTACAACTGAACGAATTTTATCCTGCCATGCTTTCATCTCGGTCACCTCTTCCTCTATCTCATTGCCTTGCATGCTTCTGCCAGTCTCTCAAAAGCCGGGAAAGAACGCTTGATCATCTCAGGGGATACACAATAAGCCAGACGCACATAGCCCGGGCATCCAAAACTTGAGGCATCCACCATCAGAATATGCTGTTTCTTGCCTTCTTCTACAAAAGCGGCATAATCTTCAATCGGTGATTTCACAAAAAGATAAAAGGCCCCCTGTGGCTTCAGACATTCAAAGCCAAGCGCTGTCAGATGCTCATAGAGCATCTTTCTGTTCTGATCGTAAACTTCAATCTGAGGGCGCTCATTCAGGCACTCTTTGATGACAAGCTGCATCAGGGATGGGGCATTTACGCTACCGATTCTGTTCGTTGTAATCAGTCCGGCTTTTACTTCTTCATAATAATCCATCTTCGGTGAAACAGCGATATAGCCAATACGCTCTCCCGGAAGAGAAAGTGATTTGCTAAAAGAGTAAACAATCAGACAGTTTTTGACATGGGCCGGCATAAACGGTAGCTCGTTATCATCATAAACAAGCTCTCTGTATGGTTCATCTGAAATCACATACAGCGGATGCCCGATGCGCGCTTCGGCCCGCTCCAGTTCCTTCTGAAGCTGATCCAGAGTGTCTCCTGAATAGATGACGCCGGTTGGATTATTCGGATTATTGACAATGATCAGCTTCGTCTTCTCCGTGATCACTGCATCCAATCCGTCAATATTAATCTGGAAGGTCTCTGTGTCTGCCGGCACTGCCTTTAAAACACCACCTGCGGTGATGACATAGTTCCTGTATTCGCCAAAGAAAGGTGCAAAGACGACCACTTCATCACCGCTGTCCAGAAAAAGATTCAGAATATCATTGATACCGGAAGCAGCGCCGACTGTCATAATGATATCTTCCATTTTATATTGCCACTGGAAACGCTCATTCAGATTGTCCGCCACAGCCTGTCTGACTTCCTCGTAGCCGGAATTGCTCATATAGCCATGCACAAAAAGCGGATCCTCTGTATCCAGGATTTTGATAATCGACGATTTGACAGCGTCCGGTGCCGGAACACTTGGATTGCCTAGGCTGTAATCATAGACATTCTCAGTGCCCACCTTTTTGGCCATTTCCTTTCCTTCTTCGAATAATTTACGGATAATAGAGCTTCCTGCAACAAGCGGCTCCATTCTTTTTGCAATAACCATGATAATTTCCTCCATCCAGTCTTGTTGCCGCCACCACTTTAATTCGGCGCACAACTAAATTAAATCGTCTTTTATCATATCAAATAATATGCATAAGTACAAGTCTATCTCTTTTGAAAATCCGGTTTCAACGCAGCCATCAATGCATAAACAGTCGGATCAGAAAATCAAAGACTTTGTTATACGGCTGATAGCGCATCGGAAGATCCATCCATGTCTTCTTGTCGACAATGCTCTTATAATGACTGAACGTATCGAAACCGGTCTTGCCATGATAAGCCCCCATGCCGCTCTCCCCAAAACCGCCGAAGCCCATCTCACTTGTCGCCAGGTGAATCACCGTATCATTGATACAGCCACCGCCAAAGCCGCAATTTGTCATCACACGATCGGCATTGGCCTTGCTCTCCGTAAACATATACAAGGCGAGCGGATGCTCTCTGCGATTGGTCTGGCTGATCACCGCATCCAGTGAATGGAACGTCATCACCGGCAGAATCGGTCCGAATATTTCTTCCTGCATCACGGCATCTTCAAATGTCACTTGATCCATGATCGTCGGTGCAATCTGAAGGAGTGTGCTATCACACTCGCCGCCTGCGACAACCTTCGTCGGATCGATCAGTCCAATCAGACGTCTGAAATGCTTCTCATTGACAATGCGGCCGTAATCGGCATTCGCCAGCGGATCGTCTCCAAACTGCTTCCTGATCTGTTTCTTCATCTCGTCAACAAGTGCATCCTTAACCGAAGCCGCGCAGTACACATAATCCGGTGCCACACAGGTCTGACCGCAGTTCAGATATTTGCCAAAGACAATACGTCTGGCCGCCAGCTTTATATTGGCTGTCTCGTCAACGATACACGGGCTTTTGCCTCCGAGCTCCAATGTCACCGGTGTCAGATGCTTCGCCGCATGTGCCATCACTTCTTTACCTACTGCCTGACTGCCCGTAAAAAAGATATAATCAAACTTTTCCTTTAACAGCCACTGATTCTCTTTACGTCCGCCGTTCACAACCACAACGTATTTTTGAGGCAAACATTCCGATATGATCTTCGCCATGATCTCACTCGTAAAAGGCGAGTAGGCACTCGGTTTGACAATCGCTGTATTGCCAGCTGCCAGCGCATCCACAAGTGGCTCCATCGTCAGAAGAAACGGATAATTCCACGGACTCATGATCAGCGTCACCCCATATGGCGACGGCTTTCTGAAGCTTCTGGACGCGAACTGGGCCAGCGGTGTCCGCACAGTCTGATTCTTGCCAAACTGCCGCATATGCTTGAGCATATAGCTGATCTCTGCCAGCACCATGCCGGTTTCACACATATACGCTTCCGATGCGCTTTTACCGAGATCCAGTCTGAGTGCCCGATTAATCTCATCCTCATGTGCCATAATGCTGATCTGCAGCCGTCTAAGCGCCATCTCACGAAATGCCATATGCTGCGTTTTTCCTGTATAAAAAAACCTGCGTTGTCTATTGACCAATTTTCTGATTTCTCTCTGCTCCATCCCAAATTCCCCCTTACGCACCTCTGTTTCTGTAAAAACACGCTCAGCGCATGTATGTTTCATTCTTTTTTACTGAATCTGACGGATTGCATCCTCTGTCAAATCCTGAAACGGAATGTTTTCTTCCTTACCGACATTCTCACTGACCCATTGATCAAAAGCATCCCTGTCGAGCGGCTCACCGGTTTCACTGCCATCCGGTGCCTCCAGGTAATACACAATGCCATCACCGTCTTTGTCTGCATCATCCGGGAAGGCTTCCCCGTTATAATTGACATCAGATAAAGATTTGTCCCAGGCATCGACAAAGTACTCGGCCCGGTAGCTGTCATTGGCCGCATCATAAGTATAAAACGTATACGGCCAGAACTCACCGGCATAGCCCTGATTATGTGAAATACCGGCTCCGATCGTTGCATTGTCATAAAATGTCAGCATCGGGAACTGCGAAAGTTCCTCATACAATTCACCGCTTGCTTCATCGTAATCATAAATCTTCGCTGTCATTGACGCCATGCTTGTTGCCGTATAGCAGAAAACAAGCTCTTCTCTGCCGTCATGATCAACATCGTAAACAGCAAATTTGTTGCCTGACATCTCACCACTGATGTCATCTCTCAATTCTGATCCGTCCGGCAAAATACGATTCTGATAAATATTTTCCAATGCTGCCTGATAGGCTTTGATTCTTGATGCACGGTCTGCCTGCACCGTCGTCTCTGTCTCGGCCACTTCAGCTGTCTCCACCTGAGAGGCCGCAACTGTTTCTGTCATTGTTGCCGGTGCCGTACTTTCCACGGTCTCCTTCTGACCTGCACCACAGCCTGCCAGACTTACTATCACCGATGCTGTCATCATCCCTGTGATTACTCTCTTTTTCATTTTTCTATTTCCTCCCCGGGTTATTGATAATCAAACCTGCCGTCATTTTTTTCTTCAAGTGCCTTGATGATATCCAGCGCCAACGCATTGTATGGCGTCGGAATTCCAAACTGCTTTCCAAGTCGGACGAGCACTCCCGAAAACATATCCACTTCTGTATGTCGCTTTGCATCCAGATCCTGAAGTGTTGAGAAGCGGGCCTTCGGTGAAACCGTCCGGCTGTCAAAGCTCGCCGCCTTTTCCTCCCGGATATCGATGCCGACGGCCAAGGCCACTGCCACTACCTCGTCCTTTAATTTTGTACTGATATCCATCACATATGCACTGTCTCTGTAACCGCCCAGACCGCATCCGACGATGGCCTGCGGCAGATTCATACTGATATTCAGGGCATATTTCGCCCATATTTTTTTGAGGATATCTTCTGAAATATGGAATCGCACACCGGAATCATTGAAAAGATTCTCGATTGCCGCAACACGCCACGACAGGCTGCCGTCCGCCTCCCCAAAATAAACACCCTCCGTCACTTCCGGATTAAAACGGACGCAATGGCCGGTGCGCTCGGATGCGATTTTGATCATCGAATACATCATATGCTGCATGCCGATCCGGTGGCCAATGATCTCTTCACTGTCAACACCGTTCATCACACTCATCACGATCGTCTCATCATCAACGATCTGTTCAATGGCATCCAGACTTCCTTCAAGACTGCCGTATTTGACAGCTACAATCAGAAGATCGGCACCTTTAGCCTCCTGAGGTGTTTTTACGCAAAGTGACAGCTGACGATCGTTGATTGTCAGACCTTCCTTTTTCAGCCGCTCTTTTCTGCTGCCTTCTGCGATAATCCAGAGGTTTTCACCAAGCTTTGGCGCAAGGCCCGCAATTAAATAGCAGCCCACTGCACCGGCGCCAAGAACAGCCACTGTCTGAATCCTTTTATTTAAATGCTCCATCTCATTGTCCTGTTGATTTGAAATAATCATATTTTTCTTTACCCTCCTGTCACTTCATATGGATGTCGTCTCTTCGATATTATGTTACTTTCTAGCTTTCCGAACCAGCTTTCGGATCAGAACGATCACAAGCACAATGATGACAACAACAATCAGACAGATCATGATAATGATCGCAGAGAACTTGTTCGGATGCTTCACAAGATCTATGATATTTTTACTGTCATCCACCACCTTACGCCCGTGTATCGCCGCATAATACTCAGGTACATTGGCAATGCCATCCCCATCCGTATCATCAAAAGACTGCATATATCTGGCAATCGCGTCCCAGGCCTTTAACTCTCTGTCACCTTCCATAATTGCGTAATCTTCCAGATTTTCAATCGGATGACCATCCTTGTCCTTTGGCTGAAGCGACAATAACCCGTACGACAGATCCATGACGGATCCAAGCATTTGTCCGGTATATAAATCTGTCACAACATGATACAGCTGATCATCCTGGATTTCGATTCTTTCCCCGTCTTTGCGCGTCAGATAACAGTCCGTCACTTTATTTAAAATCATTCGATTCGGATTGTAAGTAAAATTCAAACCACTGCAATATAACCGCGCTGTTGTCATAAAATCAGAAACGGAAGCATCCACTTCTGCTGCCAGTTTCAGCTCTTTTCCCGTCAGATAAGCGTCAATCAGCGGATATCCGGGTACACCGTCTTTGCCGATACCTAATGAAAATGAATTGAAAATATCTTCAACTGTCAGGTTGCCCTTTGTATAAGTGTCTCGCACCGTACCACTTGGAACAACGGCTACATCTACCGGATCGCCATCAAAATACTCTGAATTTTCGACAGCATAAATATACGCATCGGACATGATATCACCGAGATTCAGCTCCTCATGCTTTGTCCCCATTTCATCCAGACTGTTGAATTCCACCGCATTTTCTGCAAGCACTTCTTCTCTTGTATAACCAAAATCAGCAAGGTAGTTCGTATCCACCGTATCCATTAATGCATTGATTCTTTCCTGCGTTGCCTGATCCGGCTCAACATCCGAAGACACCGGAATCAACGTATAATCTGTCAGCTCCCATCGGCCGTCCACTTTCTGTGTCATCGACAGGGAACCGAGATTTCTTCCGTATTCACCACAGGAAACAACGTATGTATCGCCATGGCAAATGGCTGTTTTCAGCTCCGTATGCGAATGTCCACTGATGATCAGATCAATATCCGGCACTGCTTTTGCGAGGATTTCATCCTCCGACTTCGACTCATCCTCCCACGTGCCGCCATGAGACACGCAGGCAATCATATCGACATCTTCATTCTTCTTGATTTCCTCTACAGTTTCCTTAACGGCCTCCACCGGATCTTTAAAGATCAGTTCGCATGTCGGTGCGCATTTCAAAGCATCTGTTCCAAAGACACCTACTACTGCAATTTTTACATTTCCCTTTTGAAGCACAACGTAATCTTTCACACCGTATGTTTCAAAAGCAGACTGAATCTGCTGCTGTCCGTCACTTAGTCCAGCCTGTTCCATACTGTCCCAATCCACATTGCAGACAACCAGTGCAGGCAATGTCTCACCGGATTTTACAGCTGCCTTCAGCATATTCGCCAGCCCCTTTGAACGGTAATCGTATTCGTGATTGCCAAAGGTTGTCACATCATACCCGAGAAAACCAAGCATGCGCAGCTCTGCTGCTTCTGTGTCATAGACCGTCTGAATCAGCGTTCCCATTGAAAAATCGCCGCCATCCAGCACAAGTGTATCCGGATTTACTTTCTTCTTCTCGTCGATCAGCGTTTTTATTTTTGCAAATCCGCCGACTTCCTTTTGCTCCCCATCTACAATTGTCGAAAAACTGTTCAGATGGGAATGCGTATCGTGTGTAAACAAAACGTCTACTTGTTTCGTTTCAGCTGCCGCTTCCACATGAATCCCCATTCCAACCGGAAGCAATAATATAATCATCAGCAGCAATGACAAAATCTTTTTTCGTGTTCCCATAAACTTTCCTCCTGCAACGTCGTCAGAAACTCTTTTTAAAGCGCCGCATACCCGAACCCACTCATCCATCCGATACGAATCCTTTGTCTGCTTCGCGAAGATATTTCCGCTAATTTTAGTATACACAAAAAGCCGTCAAACAGAAAGTGAAATTATACATTTATTTTACATACGCAAAATGCCACAGCGATACAATTTTTCCGATTTATGGTATGACAAAAGCCCTTAGCTATGCGTTTTGACCCACAGCTAAGAGCTTTATATTGTATCGATTCGTTTTATTCGAATTCCACTGTTCTGGTTGGCTTCACTTAATTCCCTTATTTGCTTTACCCAAGTGCCACATTCAGCACCATCAATCATCAAACTGAATCCGACCGGTTCAACTACACCGGATAACACGCCGCCTGGAAATCCCCTTCCCCTCTCCTTCTGCTCTCAGCGGCATGGAAATAGTGGCTCCTTCTGGAAAATTCTGAATCGCAATGCCTGTATATCGCCGATGACAGTCGTCAAAAATTTCTACAGTAATGCATCAGAAAATCAAACAATTCTTTATTTGTTTCTCCATTAATTTTCTCTGCTTCCAGGTACTGCGGCAATGGTATTCCCTGTTGACATTCCCCGCAAATATCAATGCCCAGGATATTTCCGCTTGTTAAAAATGGAATCAGCAGCCGTTCCAGCACAGGTAATGGCATTTTTCCCTGACTCCAATTTGTCTCTGAATATTCTTCATCCAAAATATCTTTGTCAATAGAAATATAAACCGGAAGATTCCTTTTTATCCCCGAAATTTTATTTTCATCTTCTACACTTTGAATCTCCTCTTCAGAAAAAGTAATCAGCTTTTCCTGCAATTCTGCACCAGACACCAGACCTTCTTTTTCACGATATATCTGCAAAATATCGCTTTCCTGCGGTCCAATCAATATCAACTGCTGCAACCATGGATTTGTTTTTAATACTTTTCCTGCCCAGTCACCACAGCTTGTCATTTGCTCAATCATCGGTTTTTGCATATCTGTATGATGGTCAAGTAAAATTAAAGAAAATTTCTGTTTAATCAACGCCGTCATGATGCCTGTTACATAGTGATAATTTCCAGAATCCAGAAAATGAATTCCATGAATACCATAGGGCGCAATTCTCGCTCTGATTTCTTCTTCTGCACGTTTGGAACAATATAAATGACATTCCGTAATATCAGAACAGTCCAGCCAATGCACTTTATCATTCCTTGGAATCTTCTCGTCACAATATACATGTGAAAAATCTAAAATCAGATGATTTGTGGTCATATTTCATTTCCCCTTGCCTTCTTTTCACAATCTAATATTTCAAGCTATCATTTTACAGATCCGTGTATTCCATTTGTCTTTTTTTCGTTCGCATTCCCATTCTCTCATAAAATTTTTCTGCTGAAGTATTTCCTGTCCATACATTCAATGTCACTTCATAGCAGCCCCGTTGCTTTGCTTCTTTTTTTACATGTTCAAACAGACTTTCACCAATATGCTGGCCCCGTGCTTCTTGATCAACACACAGATCATCGATATAGAACGAC